>Ga0213870_1000036_pt1 | contig 69603 bp, 64 predicted proteins | sample WICALVC2017_Meta_FD_160119 | JGI IMG/M metagenome (GOLD analysis project Ga0213870, IMG submission 160119) | Freshwater microbial communities from subterranean cave lake in Wind Cave National Park, South Dakota, United States - WICALVC2017 | ecosystem: Environmental > Aquatic > Deep subsurface >...
CAAGCCGCGTTGGTAAAACAGGCAGAAGCGCGTCGCGATGAAGTCGCAGCTCAGATTTCACTTCGCGCGTTAATTTCCTCGATTTCCGGCGTCGTCACGAAAGTGAATGGAAAAGCGGGAGAGATCGTTTCAGCGGGTGTTCCAGTGGTGTCACTGGCAAGCACTGGCGTTTTTCAAATTGAATCACGGGTGCCGGAAGCGGATATCGCCGGTGTCACAGTCGGCGCCTTGGCAAACGTCACACTGGACGCGTACCCAAGCGAGGTAATCTTTGCCGCGCGCGTCATCTCAATTGATCCGGCCGAGACGATTGTAGATGGCGTGGCAACCTACACTACTACCTTGGAATTGAGCAAAGAGGATGCGCGGATTAAATCCGGAATGACGGCGAACCTTGAGATTCTCGGCAGCAGCCGAACGAATGTTTTAACTCTTCCTTCGCGCGCGATTGGGCACGATGGGGGAGCCGCAAAAGTCCGAAGAATCCGCGGGAAAGAAGAGCAGATCGTTGAGGTAAAAACCGGCCTTACAGATTCGGACGGCAATGTGGAAATTCTGGAAGGTCTTTCTGAGGGCGACACCGTGATTGTTTCATAGAAAGGAAGTTCTCGACTTGGCTCGAACGATAACGATATTCTTCGAGCGAACTCCGACCGCGGTCGGAGGGAGTCGAGAAGTACACAAGATCGCCATGACACCCACCGACACCGCTGCCACTGCCATCGAGGGATTGCGCACTCACCCTCTGCGCTCCTCCCTAACCATGCTTGGCATTGTCATTGGCATTGCGGCGATTATTGTGGTGATGTCGCTTGGCGCCGGGGTCCGAGACCTCGTGTTAGCGCAAGTGCAGGGGCTGGGCTCCAAGACTATTGTCGTCCTGCCAGGTCGGCATCCCCGCGGGCCAAGCGACTTTGCTCAAGTACTTTCGGAAACGCTTAAAGAAAAAGACCTCGCGGCTTTAGAAAAAAAAGCCAACGTGCCGACACTCTCGCGCGTGATGCCGCTGGTATTTGGCGCAGCCACTGCCGAGGTTTCAGGCCAAACCTATCGTCCGACCATCTTTGGCGCGTCAGAACTGATCCCGCAACTATTTGACCTTGTAGTAGAGCGCGGGAATTTTTTCTCTGCCGAAGACGTGCGCGCGACCTCCTCGGTTGCAATTATCGGATCAAAAGTTCGAGAGGAGCTGTTTGGTTCCGATGACCCTATTGGCAGGACGCTCAAGATTAAGGGTCGGAGTTTCCGGGTGATTGGGTTGATGCCGGCCAAAGGGCAAGTGTCGTTTTTCAACTTTGACGAGGCGGTGATTGTGCCGTACCGTACGGCGCAACAATATATTTTTGGGATCAAGTATTTTCATCGGTTTATTCTTGAAGCAGCGCGCGAGCAAGACATTGCGCGGACCGTGGCGGATGCAATATTGACGTTGCGCGAATCCCATCGTCTCGAAAGCGGCACGCGGGATGATTTTTTCATTGAGACCCAAGCAGACTTAGCCGCGCGGCTTGGGCAGATCACGACCATCTTGACCTTGTTTCTGGTGGCGGTTGCCGCGATCTCGCTGGTAGTCGGCGGCATCGGGATCATGAATATCATGCTCGTGTCGGTGACTGACCGCACGTGCGAGATCGGGCTTCGTAAAGCCGTGGGCTCAACAAATAAAGAAATCATGGGGCAGTTCTTGGTGGAGGCAACTTTGTTGACGCTTTTGGGCGGCATTATCGGAATGCTTCTTGGGATCGTGGTCGCGTTTCTCGTCTCGCTTGCCGTGCGTCGGTTTGCCGGTTTCTCACTGGAGTTCACGTTTCCGCTTTCTGCCGCGGTAGTTGGGTTTCTTGTCTCAACCGGCATTGGGTTAGTGTTTGGCCTTTATCCCGCGTTTCAAGCCGCCAAAAAGAGCCCTATTGAGGCCCTGCGGTACGAGTGAAAAGGAGATGCACGACGCGCATCCGTATCAACTCACTGTCATCCCGAGCCGTGTAGAGGGATCTCGGTCTCACGAGAAACTTTACTCGTTCCAGTCAATCTCGTCGAGCGTTTCCCTTATTCTTCTATACCACACCCCATACCCGTCACTCGACGGATGGTAGAGGTCCGTGAGGTAATATTTTTCGGGATCTTGAAGAAAAATATCGTCCCGGCGTTCTTGGAATAGGTCTACATAGTGGGCGCCGCCTTTGACCGCGAGTTCTTGGTAGAGCGATCGGACTCGGCGCGTGCGCGCGGTGTAAAACGTCGAGACCGGCCACGGGAATAAGGGCGCTGCGCCAAGGTTTCCGGAGTGAAGAATGAGCACAGTGTGGCTTAACTCTCGCGCGCGTTTCAACAGCGCATCAAGGTCCTCGCGGAGTTGGGAGAGCGGCGTGAAATAGACAATGTCATTGGCTCCGATTTGAAGCACGATGAGGTCAAAGCTGCCGACAAAGGAAGTTCTCCACTCGGGTCGAACAATATTATTCTTCGAGCCGAGTCGAGAAGTACTTTGTGATCCACCTTCCAGTTCACTCAACAGTTCACGAACGCGCATGCCATTCCTGCTGACGTTCACAATCTCGGCATCCGGGTAGTCGCTACTAAACCGTCCGGCAACTGATTCTTCGGGGCGTGCCGCTCCAGTGCCCACGGCCGTGCTATCTCCGGCTATGAGAATGCGCATGGTCGCTTCCGGCAAAATACGTTGGAACGCGACCGCATTTTTTGCCACCTTTTTCCCGCGCTGAATCAGCACACGCATACGCACCGCGTGATAGAGCACAAGGACAAAGAAGAGTAGCCCAAGGATTTTCAGTACCACGATCATAGAAAGTGTTGGGCAATAATGCGGTCAATCGTCTCAAGAGGCCACCGGAAGGCCGCAGACGGTCACGAGCATAGTCCATTTCTAGAACAGCCGTCGAAGCCGTTCGTAAAAGTTTTCTCTCGGCCCAACGTAGTGGATGATGATAAGACCGCGATCGGTGTCAATCGTATAGGCAACTCGGTATTGAACATTGCCGAATTTGAAGTGAAAGGAGAATAAAAAAGAGAGCGGGCCATGAAGCCGCTCTCCGGCATATGGATCTGTGGTGAGCGCGATGGTCGCTTCAAGGAGGGCCTCCTGCGCGTTTTGCGAGAGTCGTTTAAGCGAGCGTGCCGCAGCAGTGGTAATGACTCGTTGGTAGGCCATTGTCTATTGTGTTCGCGCGATGGCATCTTCCAATGGTTCGAATTGCCCATTTTGCGCCTGCTTTTGGCTCTCTGCAACCGTGTTCATTGCGTCCTTATCCAGAAGAATCGCTAACGTCTCGCGTTCTGCAGGAGAGAGTTGGTCGCGCAACGTCGAAAGAGTCCGAATCGCCTGCCTAGCGCGTTCGAATATCGGCATATCGGCGGTATGGGTTTGTGTTGCTGCTTCCATAGTATTTTTCATCTTTACTGTAGCGCACAGTTTGTCAAAAGTCAATCGAGCACAAACCGCTTCTCCTCTCGCCGATCCATGAGGTCAAAAGCCGCACGCATTTGCTCTGGACTGTAGAGATAGACAATGCGGAAGGTGCCCGAGGTAGTTTTCGTTTCGTAGTCGTGGGTTACGGTAAGAATGTGGGCCAGTCCCCAGTAGAGCCATTTGCCGTTTATGTTTTCGACAAGGAAGACGCGAATCGGGAATGGTTGGTAGAGGCGGATGTCTGGTTTGGTAAATGCAAAAATTTGTCCGGCAAAATCCTCTACCGTGAATGGTCGCTGTTGGTGCCGCTTCAGCTCAAGCGCTGCTGGAAATCCCTGCGCTCTCGTAAGCTGTAGGGTGTCGTTGATCTCAACTGTGGATCCCATACATACTCATTTCAAAATCCGTTATTGCCTGAGCGAAGTCGAAGGCCTCCCTTCAAATGGAGCCAGATTTTACCCCTTCGACAAGCTCAGGGAATAAAATCTAGCCCTTTGAGATGATTTCTTCGTGTTCTTTTCGTCGCGCTTGCGACAACATGCTGCCGGCTGTGGGCGATCTTTTCATAATTGCCAAATACCTCTATGAAGTTTCGTTTGATAAACTCTTTGAGGCCGGAGATCGTCACGACGGTGATCGTGCCTCCGGGATTGAGAAATGTGCGCGCGTCCGCAAAGAGAATCCAAAAGAACTCCTTGCTTGCTTTGGCCGAAAGATTCGCAACAATACAGTCAAAGCGCGTATTTTTCGTGATGTGGCTAAAGCCGTTGCTTAGGTGGATTTCAACATTGTTGATGTGATTTTCGCGCGCGTTGAGTTTTGCGTATTCGATCGCAACAAAATCTTTGTCCACAAGGTGCACACGCCCGCGGGGGACGAACCGCGCAAGCGTTAACCCAACGGCCCCATACCCGCAGCCGAGGTCTAGAATGGTATCAGTGTGCTTTACAGAAACATTCTCAAGCAACAGCCGCGTCCCGTCATCAATATGCTCCGGACTAAAGAGCCCCCACGTACTCGTAAATGTGAGCGCACTGCCGCGCAGGGTTTTGCGGAAAGTAATCTCGCGCGGGATTTCTCGAGGCAGCGGCATGGGAGATTCCCCTCACTCTTTTTTTAACTCAAGTGAACACGAATTGATGCAATACCGTTTGCCGCCTTGTTCTTTTGGCCCATCGTCAAAGACGTGCCCAAGATGGCCGCCGCATCGCGCACAGACCACTTCAGTCCTGCGCATTCCATGGGAATCGTCGGAAACCAGCTTGACTGCTCCGGCGTCCGCAGCTTCGTAAAAACTCGGCCAGCCAGTTCCTGAATTAAATTTTGTCTTTGACGAAAAAAGCGCGGCTTGGCACCCGGCGCACCGATACATCCCGACTCCGTGCTCATTCCAGTATGCTCCGGCAAACGCGGGCTCGGTGCCTTTTTCCCGAAGCACGCGGTACTGCTCTAGGGTGAGTTCTTTTCTCCACTGTTCGTCAGTTTTCTGTACGTAGTCCATATTAATCAGAGAACTATCCTTCTTTCGTGCGCGTGAGTATTCCATGAATTGTCTGGTACTTGACATACCAATATCAACATGCCATAACCGAAATTATTGTCAAGGTCTCCGTTTTGGGGCAGCGAGAGCGATTAAGAGGGCAAACGTGGAAAGCGACATGAGCGGGATAGTGAGGTAGCCAAAGGAGAGGATAAAGCGTTGAGCGCAGGAGGTCGAGAGGTCGCCCGTGGAGCACAGCAGCGACGGGACTATGCCGTATTGCAGCAGTGTCTGGTACGCGGCAACAGCAGTGCCGAAGATTGAGAGTGCCAAGCCGTACTTTTTGACGCCGTCGTCCTTTTTCCAAAGCGCAACGCCAAAGAGGATCACTTGCGGATACAGAAAGATTCGCTGATATCAACAGAGCGTGCAGGGCGCAAAGCCCGCGATCTCGGAGTAAAAAAGCGAGCCCAGCGTTGCCCCGAGTGTTACGAGAAATAAAAGCAACAACGCGTGGCGTTCGACTGCGTCTGTAACCAGGTTTTTTTTCGTAACCTGGTTACGAAGAGAAAAACTATTGCAACTTGGGTCGCAACCGTGAGGACCGACAGGATTGTGGTAACTGTAGAAACCAGCGGGGACATAGAAATGATCCAGAAGCGAGGCTTTAACCGCGGTGCAGAAGCTAAGCTTCTCTTTCCGCAACTAACGCAAGAAGCTTAGCTTCTGGATTCTACTTGCCTCGCTTCTGCGTCTTATCACTCCACCAGCATGCACCCGATTTTCTCTGCCAGGGTCGCCAGCGACACCTCCCCGGTTTCTCGACTGCCATCAGCAAACTCCCAGGTCGGATACCCTTCAATTTTTTTCTGCTTGCAGATTTGTAGTTGCCCCTTCCCGTCTGGGTAGGTACCCATTGCCGCAATCAGCGCAATTCCGACGAGAGTCCATTTCATGGTGCGTCGTATAGGGTCAGGGTTTTATTAGAGTGGATTACTTTTCTTCAGCACTGGTAACCAGTTGCCAGGAAATATCTCCAGAGCGAAGGCGAACGTTCTTTGGGATGTTTCTAGCGAAAAGCACAGCCGCAGTTAAAAATACAAAACTCACCCTGTCGAACCGGGTTACTGCGTTCAACTGAAGGGACCGCTCCATTTGATTTCGCTCCTCGATCTCTTTCATCAGGCCTTCTCGACGCATCTCTATAAAGCGCGCTTCATACACACCGGTTTCGCTGTCTTGGTAGATTGTCACACTCAACTCGCCTTTGTACTGCTCAGGCATCTCATTGTAGCCCGGAAATGGTTCAAGCGTTTTTGGTTCGGTTGGTTCCATAGAGGTGATATTAGGCCTTGGTGGTTGATTTTTTAATCCACTGTAAAAAATCTTCATTCTTTTTTCATTTTTGTGTCTTGATTTCCTTCAAGAGAAATTTTATATTGTCATAGTACAGAGCGGATTGCGCATCTTTGATAGGGAACCAGCGTAATTCGATTTGCTCTTCTGCTGGCTGGACAATCTCAGTCGGTCTGGCCTCAAATATCGCCACACGGATCTGCTCTCCGGTGTGTCCATGCAGATAGGTCACATCCAGCAGTCGGCGGACGATTTTGACCTCATAACCGGTCTCCTCTCTCACCTCTCGCATAGCAGCGTGCTCGAGGGTTTCGCCGGACTCCACGTGTCCCTTCGGAAACTCCCACTTCACTTGCTGGCCCTCGGACACGAGCAGCACTTCTTCTGCGTCGTTGACAACAACACACCCTGCTTTGAGCGTCTCGCCGTTTTTGTTTGTCACTTTCGTTTGTCCATCCATGTGCTGAATTTATGTATGGCGGAGGAGGTGGGATTTCCGCGTCGCTTCGCTCCTTGCCCTGGGCACCAACCAATCCTGCGCTCACTCGGATTGGTTGTCGCTCGCCTGCGCCCTTCGGGCTGGTCTCGCTCGTGCCCGTTCGAATCCCATCTTGGCTCATTGACACCTTTCGCCATCCTCTGCAGATGGCAAAATGTGTCAACGGAGGAGGTGGGATTCGAACCCACGTGCCTCTTGCGAGGACAGCGGTTTTCGAGACCGCCCCGTTATGACCACTTCGGTACTCCTCCAGAGCTCGCTGCTATGATACCGACAATCTTTCCTGTTGTCGACCACACGCCACACTGTTATTGAACATTCTGTCGTAATGGAGTAGTATGCCCTATATCTCTCGTTCGTTCTTTTTAAGGAGGTGTTCCAAGTGCTCAATGCGGTGCTCGTCGTTGACGATGAGGAAGACGTGCGATTCCTCTTCACGCAACAACTGAAGAAGCTCGGAGTCATGGCAGTCGCAACTGCTGCGAACGGGCACGAAGCGCTCCAGATAAGTGCAAAGGTCGCCTTCGACCTCATTCTTACTGACACAGACATGCCCACGGTGGATGGACTATCGTTCATCGCACTTCTGCGTGGAGCAGGGCTAGTGACCCCAGTTATCCTCATAAGCGGGAGACTGGATGCAGAGCTCTCCGCAAGAGCGATAGCAGTCGGCGCAAACGCCGTACTCATGAAGCCCTGGAAGATCCAAGGTCTCAAAGATGCCATCGCACAGGCGCTCATGGCATGCGAGCCGCCTGCTCATGTCGTGCAGGACGACGTGGGGGAGGGACCATTCGGGGACTAATGGACCTCTGCTGGCTGTACGACCCGAAGCTCCAAATTGGGTGGAGTTCCGGGTTTTCTATTTGTCTAATACAATTGTTGATTTGAGAGTCTTTGTTGTTGTTGACGTGAGCATAAGGGCTATGAGTAGCCAGAAAAGAACTGCGAGATCGTTTTTAAAATATGGGATGTCGACGAGGCCGTGGACCAGTAGAGCAGTCATAGCGCCAAGAAGCGCCATAGGAAGCGCGATTGGATTCGGGTGAAAGAGATGAGGTTCTTTCACTCGCGTTTTTCGTGTCCAGAAAATAAATTGAATGCCTCGTCGGTAAAAAAGAAAAACAATCCATGCAAAGCTGCCGAGTCCAAGCAAGCCCATTTCACTCCAGAAGTTGAGAATAATATTGTGCGGGTACTGGAAAATTTCAATGGCTTTGGAGCGATGACATGGGGCTACAAGTTGCTTGTAGCCGGAAAGTCCGCCGCCGAAAACAATGGTTTTTGGCGAGGAAGTGAGGCATCTCCAGGTTTCTTTGTATTGTTTGTATCGGATTGGAATTGAGGCGTCTTTGAGGCCGAATTCTTCAATTACAAGTTGTTGGAACGGAAGGGCTAGGAAGAAGAGAATCGCAAGCACGGTTAAAATTTTGGCGGTGAGCCTTCGCCAATGCTCGGAAAGCAAGCCCAAGACAATGACTCCGGCCACGATCCCAACCAGCGCGCCTTGGGAACGCGCCCAAAATACCGCAACTACCAGCAGGAAACTGCTTAACACAAGCAAGAGAAACAGGATAAGCTGGCGCGGATCATATTTTCTCTTGTCATCAGTAAACCGTTGGACGCTGTGCATGAGAATGCCGCGAAGAAGGACGGTGAGCGGGGCTAAAAATAGGCCGACCGCATTGGGAAACGAATAGACGCTCGTGACGCGGCGAGTGGCTTCGGCATACCATTCGGTGTTGCTTGCCGATCGGTAAATGCCCCAGAATCCGAAAATTCCATCCGGAAAGAATTTTTGAAAGAGGCCGATAAGCGCGACAAAAATCGCAGAGAGTGTTAGGCCAATGACGATGCGCTGGCGGTCGCGGGTTGTTTTAAGCGCAAAAACCGCGATAAAAAAAAGAGCGATGGGTTCTAGGATGTACGCCTTCCAAAGCCCGAGCGCGGCGCGGGTGTCAGGGGCCACAAAAACCGAGAGGGTGCCAGCAGCAACGAACAGGGCGACAGCGATGGGTAATTGGTAATTAGTAAATAGTAATTGTCTCCCTACAGGAGATCTCCCGAAGGGGAAGTTATTGCTGATTTTCCACGCATAGGTATATTGAATGAGGGCCGTTGCGATGGTGAGTAGCACGAGCAACTCGAGTGCAGTGGTTGGGATCCCGAAAACGTGGAAACGGAAAAGATAGGTCGGCAACAATGCCGCCACGAGTGTAAGGAGCCACGTCACTACAGGGTACCTCATGGGTGCGTTGACTCACTGGACTGCGCTGCCTTGATTGGCAGGGTAAAGCAGAACGTACTCCCCTGATCCTTTCCAGTAGACGTGGCCCAAATTTTGCCGTCATGGCTAGTAATAACCCGCTCAGCGACGTAAAGTCCCATACCCAATCCCTCGGTGTGATGGCTTACGGCGCGCTGCCCGCGTACGAAGCGCTTAAAGATATGCGTCGCTTCGTCCGTTTCAAGCCCTATGCCGGTATCAAGCACGCAACATTGAATCGAATCGGTAAGGGTCGAAAACCGTACGGCCACACTGCCCTTTTCGGTGTATTTGAGCGCGTTATCAATAAGATTCATCAGCACGTCTTCTATTTTTAGTGGGTCTGCATAGATTTTTGGGAACGGTTCTGGCGACTCCAACGCAAGCTGGATGTTCTTATCGCGTGCCTGGATTTGGAAGTCTTCAACGAGCCGCTTTGTCATGGCAACAATGTTCATTTCCTCTGGAGCAATCTCAAAGCGTCCAGCTTCGATGCGCGAGATATCCAGAAGGATCTCGACCAAATTCATGAGCCGCTTACTCGAGAGAAAGACGCGGTCGAGCGGCGCCTGAAGCTTATCGGTATATTTTCCAAAGTCCCCTTCTTTAATCATGGAGAGGTAGCCGATGATCGCAGTCAGCGGGGTGCGCAGTTGGTGACTGGCAATAGAGATAAACTCACTTTTTGCATCGTCCAGGGCTTTCAGCTCCACGTTGAGCTCTTCGGCGGTTTCGCGTTGGCGGACTTCGTTATAGACCGAACGGATCAGGGCCGCGCCGCCTGCGCCCACTACCGCGAGGAAGATCGCGCGCAGGACCGCCTCTTGCACCGTCGTCGAGAAAAACGCCTCGATGATAAGGACAAAGAGGATGAGCAGAACCAAGAGTTCGGTGGCAATGAGCTTGAGATTAAACAGGCGGTGTCGGATGATGGCGTACGTCGTGAGAACAATAAACGGCAGGGTGAAAGCCGGACCGTATGGGTTTGAGCGAGTTGTTTTAAAGAAAATAACTCCGAAGAAGTTAAAGAAAATAATGAGTAAAAACATGATGAGAAACCCCACGAGGATGAACTTGAGCGATTTGCGTTCTTCCCTGGCGCTCGCGCGAAATTTCTTTACCAGTAATACAAAACCGGCGCCGACAAAACCGATGGCATAGAGGATAAACAGCGGCATACCAGGTCCTGGGATCGGAGTGTCTGTAGTGCCGGGATAAATGCCAGTGAATAGGTAGGGAGAAAGCGCAAGAGTACCGATGGCGGCGGTGCCCAGGAGCGTGAGCAGGAATGTCTTTCTGGAAATACGCAGTTTTTCAGACGGGAAGGTATGAACAAACAGGAAGAACATTGAGGACTGGAGGGTGGCCCCTACCATGACGAGACGAATCCACAGTAGAATCTGTTGAGTGGAGAGATTTAAGACGATCATTCGTACGGCGAAGTAGGTCGCTGCTGCCCAGAGGGCGAACGCGGCGGTGAGCACTGCGAAAATTCGGTTTGTAGCGCTCCTCGGGTTATGGAAAAGAATAAGCATCGCAAGCAGGAGCTGCGCCGTGATCGTGGACGTGGAGATGATAAAGAGGACGGGATCGAAGATCATAATTTTTCCTCGGCTAGAATGCGCGAGCTTCGAGCACTCGCAGGCGCCGCTCGGCCAATTCGAAACATCATTGCGATATTTCTGTCCGTCACTCTAAAAGTTTTTTGGATATCGGCGTACGCACGTTTCATTATTTCGACCTGCTGCGGTGATAACACCCCTTCAGTTTCTCTCGCTCGGATGCGTTGGGCGAAAAAAAGCGTGGCGGTGACCGGCTGGAGCGCAAGGTGATGTGCGGTCGCTTTAAGCCAGATCCTTTGCATGAGGCGACCGGCGTTGACGAAATCTGCTGGACGGTCGCCTTCCATAGCGACAATTCCCATTGCCGCTCCAGTTGCGTAGAGTTTCGCATCTTCCTTCGCAATGAATTTTGGCAATCCAGCGCGAATACCTACCGTCATCAACACCCAGTGCTTTGCCAGCCGGAACAGGAGCTTTTGAATTAAGTTAAACTCCATGGTGTCAATAAAAAGTCCGTGTCGTTTCTGTTTTTCCTCGGCTGCGGTCCACACCACATCGCGAAAGAAGGACCCATGAAGGAGTTTATTTTCAAGAATGACGATTTCTGCGAGTGCGCCGGCCCTCCCAGCGATTTCTTTTTCTTCCGGAAGCTCGACGAGCTTCACCAGCCCAAAGCCAAGCTCCTGCGACGTGCGCAAGATGTCCTGTCGTTGCTCTGACGTGAGTGAAGTCGCCTCATATATTTTTCGGTTCGTGTGTCGCTGCTTGATCGCTTCAAACAGTGCATAGGTCTCCGGCACTGCGCGCGCGGAAAGCGAAATGGTCGCAACAAGATTACTGCGTTCTCCGTCGGGAAAAAGATCACACGCGGCTCTATACCCAAAGTGCTCTGCTGCGATGAGCATATTTTCAATGACCCCACCGTGGGCGATGAACGAGCCGCGCTCTCGAAAATCTAAATACGGATTACCCTTCTCGGGAAGATTATAGAGCAACACACGAGGAGGTTTCACTTCAAATCTCCACGGTTGACTATTATCTCCGGACGGCGCCCAGATGGCGTAGTCGAGGATTTGTTTTATAAGGTCGTTCATAGTTTATAGCGACGAGATCCCTCGGCAAGCTCGGGATGACGTTTGGCGGCGGAAATTCTCTTATGTGAAAAGCGTGTCCAGGGAGAGCACGCGTCGGCCGGATTGGACTTTTTCCCCAATAAGGATTCGGCGTACTGCAGAGGCCACGACGACTCCAGCAAGGGTCGCAGCTCCTCCAAGTTGCGGCCACGTATAGAGCGTCTGCCCGATTTCTTTAAGCGATACGCGCATGCGCTCCGGTATATTCTCTTCTCCCACAAAATACTTCCCAATAAACATTCCCATTTCTTGACGCGTCATATTTTTCGGCAGTATCTCCGGGATGCGGCCATGCAGGAGCGGTCGTTTAGGTTCGAGATCAAACCGTTCAATATCAAGCAGTATGCCGTCGCCATCGTCCGCAGCCATGACCACTGGAATTTGGAGTTTACGCGCCCATTTTCTGGCCTCGATTTTCATTTCGAGGTTGTCCATTTCTTCAACAAGGAGATCGAGTTTTGGAGGCCAGAGGAAAAACTTTTTGATGTTTTTCATCGTGAGTCCGTCAGAGAAAAGAGCGAGCTTGGCGTATGGGTTCATCTCGTAAATTTGGCGAGCAGCGACTTCGGTTTTTGGTAGGCCGAGCATCGGGAGTCCGGCGCGAATCCTGTTCAAATTCGAAAGTGCCAGCCGATCGCTATCGGCAAGACGCATGCGCTCCCCGCCGCCTTGAAGAACAATCGTAAGCGCACAACTATTGCCAACGCTTAAACCCGCAACGCCAATCACGGCCTTCCGAAACACTGCCTGCTCTTCCTTGGTAATGAGGTTGCGGTTGCGCGCGGTGCGCACTTCTTGGTGTTCATCTGGTGGGAGCACGTGCACGAGGGTCTTACTCCACGGATACCATGCCCACGCTCCATACTGGTCCCAGCCATTATTCGGTCTCACTTTCGCCAGCCACTGCTTCACGGCCGCTGCTCGATTCGGTGAGTGAGCGATTGCTGGGTTGCGAATACAGAACAACTCCTCGAGGTCTTCTTGAACTGTATCAATAACTACCGTTGTACTGTTACGCCGCAGAGTGTTTACTGCACGCGCCTGGACTTTATTTTTTAGAGAGAAGATTTTCATAGGGAACGGGTCGGCCGCGCGAGGGACTTCAGTGTTTTTTGAAATTCAGGAGAGCCATGCAGTCGAAGCGCAATCTTTGGCAGGCCAATCGAGGAAACCGTCTGGCGTAACGTACTGTATTCAGCGTTCACTTTCGTGAGAGTGTGGTCAATTCCTTTGGTTATTTGGAGTACCAACTGGCGTGATGGTCTGGTGGATGGACGGAGTTCTACATGTACTTCAAGTTGTTGTCTCTTCCCGCGGCCTTCCACATGCTGCATTGTGAATCGGCCGGTGACAAATCGCAGCGCGGCTTTACTCTCCAATGCCGCAAGAATGTTCTCCGGATAAATGTTAAGTCCGTAGAGTGTCGTCGTCATGTCGCTTCGACCAAAGAGGTAGACGAATGGGAGGCGCCAGAGCAGAGACGATACGGGCGCAGAAAGAAGTTCTCGACTGCGCTCGAACAATAATGTTCTCATATCTTCAAACGGAATCACACCGCCGCGGTCGTGGATGTTATACCGGAGAAGTGGGATCGCGGTATTGGCGGTAAAAACCAGTTCGCCCTCTACGGCCTCAAAGTACCGCCAGAATGGATAGTATTGCAGCAGTGAGGGAATCGCCTCGGTTTGTCCAAAGAGTCGGTGCCGGAGCCATTCGTCTTTTACAGACGCGCGTCGCAGCGTGATCGAGAGCGAAGTTTCATGTCCAAGCACTGCGGCATCTGCGGTGCCATAGAGGTTGATTGCGTCATGAGGTGTTTTTGAGCCCATGAGATTTAAGACGTAATCGCGCCAGGATTCGCTAAATCCCTCGCCTCCAAAGATAAGTTTTGTTTTCAGGCGCTTCCAATTTACGCCCTCATTCCGTCCGCGCTCCAGCACGTCTTTGATAAACGGCGGGTAGCCGGCAATAACAAGCTGCTGGAATCGGGGCCCCAGTTCCTTCACGATGCGCAGGATGTTCTCGGCATTAAGCCCCGGGCTTACGAGCACGAGCTTGCTTCTGGTTGCAATGTCGCTAAAGCACTGGGTAGTATAGACGCCTGCGACATACATGCCCATGGCATAGCCAATGACAAAGAGTGTTGGCACGCGTTGGATCTGAAAGTAGCTTTGAAAAAGGAGTTCAAAGAGCGCTGTCGTCTCTTGAATGTGCGCTGTTGCCCTGGGCCAAAAGAAGGGTTCTCCGGTCGAACCGGTGGAGACGCTCACGGTGGAGCATGCTTCAAGTGTGCCGTCCCAGCAGAGGTCATGGAGCGGGTATTTGGAAAGATAGTTTTTTTTATCAACAGTGGGAAGCTTTGCAAAATCAGCGATGGTGCGGATCTTTTTATGGCGGATTCGGTGCGAGGCAAGAAATCGTTTGTACGCAGGCACGCGTTCGGCTACGCGGTGAAACAGTGTGAGCGCCATATTCTGCCCAGCCGTGCTCCAGCGAGAGGCCGGAGCGTGGCCAAGTGCTCGCGCAAGCGTTGGGGCATCCTGTGGGATTGTCTGCATAACCGGATGAGAGTATCATAGTGGAATCTGGTGATTTTTGCCAGACCAATTATGCAAATAAGAGGACAACGCATCGCCGTTATCGGCGGCACTGGGCTGGTTGGCTCGGCAGTCACCAAGGAACTGCTTCGGTACCATCCGCAGCACGTGCTGGTGTTTGCGCGCCGCGATGACCGATCGCAGGAGGCAGAGCAGCGGCTGCGCAAAGGCGCGCATGGAGTGCCAATTCGATTTGTCTGGGGGAATTTGCTCCGGGAGGCAATCAGCGCCCGGCACGAGAGCACCGCGCTCTATCGCGCACTTGTGCGCTTCCGTCCGGACATTATTGTTGACGCGACAAACACTGCGACCATTCATGTCGGCGGCCCTTCGATTCATCGGCTTCGGCTCTACTATGACCTCCTATTCAAGGTCTTCCGCGCTCTTTCCCAAGGCAATGGCAAGAACGGGGTCGAACTATTTCTTAAAATCGGCACCACGGGCACTGGCGGCATGGGGGTAAACATTCCCTTTTCCCATTATAGAATTTCCGAGCACTTGCTCATGGAAAAAGCCATGCTTGCCGGCGCCCAGACGGCCTATCTACTGCTGGCAAGTCGAACCCCGGGCATGCCAGTAATAAAAGAGATCAAACCCGCGACCGCGTTGTTTGACGCGACTGTTGGCCAAGCAGAATTTGGGACCACAAGTATTCCCGTGTTTTACGGCGGGGAGAGCGGAAATTACTCGGTGGAGGAGTTCGCGGCGCTCACTGATGAGCGCAACATGGGGTTTCTTGGAAGCGACGCGTTATCGCGCATTGTGGTGCGAGAAGTTCAAGGAGAACACACGGGGTTTGATTGTATTGCGGCGCTCAATTCGAGCTTGCCAGGACCTAATGCCGCCTCGCAACGACTTCGCAGAAGGATATTGCGCCGCGCCAGGACTGATCTTCGCAGCAATGGGTTTAGCGCAGTGGCCACCGGCGCTTTTGGCCCGTTGCGCGTCTCCGCACTGCTCGTTGAGGCATGGGTCCTGCGCGCCATCGCACCGACCGTGGCCAAATTGCGCAAAACAACTGACACGAAACTTTCGGAAATGGCGCTTGCTGAAGTTAACCGCACTGCGCATTTTTCTTCAACGCTTCGGCGGCTGCATCTCAAGCTTGTTGGGTACGGACAAACTGACCGCGACCTTGGCAATGTGGATTTGCGGCCCTGGAAAATGGGTTGGTGGAAAGAACAGGTGGCGCTGTATGCGAAGGCGCATCACGTCACAGACACGCCGTACGCCGGTGATCTGGTCGGCTGGATTTTGTACCGTGAGTCCGGGGGAAAGAGGCCGACAGTTAGATGAGGACGTCCTCAAGTTGAAAGCAGGACGAGCAGGGGACTTGAGGTAATCCAGGCGTGTTCGTCAGTCGCCTGTTTCTTTCCGATGTTGACGAAACGGATCAGTGTCGGACCAAGAAGAGATGGAATGTCTGGGATTCCGTTGGTAAATCCGGGCATGCCATCATATTGTTTAGTAAAATTATTACGGATCCAGTGGGAAAGTTCGCGGCGGAAAGGTTTTTGACTAAAGGCGTCTCGGGTTGCGGCAGCGGCGAGATCGGCGATGGAGCGCTTGTGAGTACCATCCGTCACTGTCGTGACGGATACTATCGAGGGTAGCCCTTCGACTTCGCTCGCGCTTCGCTCAGGGAATATGTTTATGCCCTGAGCTTGTCGAAGGACCTCCGAAAACACGTGTCTACACGTGCGGCGAAGTGGGATGGCAACGGCAAGGGTTTGGGATTTTTGATCGGGCGTTGGGGTGTGTCGGTCGAAACGGACGGTGATCGCTGGTTGAGCGAGATCCCTCCACTCGCGGAGTTCACCCTGAGCGAAGTCGAAGGGCTCGCTCGGGATGACAGTGGTGGCATGCACGATAACTTCTGGGTCGAAGCCGTTCGTTCTGGAGATGATAAGGAGATTTTCCAGCGCAGCTCCAATGCTCAAATATAACTGCCGGCCGGTAGGATCCGAGACCGTGAGGTGGCGATTTCAGTCCGGGAGGATTTGGATTGAGCGAGGCGAGGCCTCGCTCACGGCGTTTTGGGTAGCCCCTCCACTCGGGTCGGGGAATATCTGCAACTTCCACGGTTGGGTGTTGTGGGTGTTGGCGGCCAAGGTCGCGCACGCGATCGCATGGCGGAGAAATTGCTCGCGCGTAAGATTGAGGAGAGATGTTTGACACGCTTGCCAAAGCGCATAGGGTCGGGAAACCTTGAACATAGGAAGCCCTGCCAGAATAAGCTTGTGCTAATCATAACTCATCCCATGCTTGGAGCAAAGCAGAGAAGAATACGCGAGAAACAAAAAACACCCTCGCAGGAGGTTCAAAGACACTGCGAGGGGAGCACTAGTCAGAAAGGTGTGCGCGAATCCACGTTCTCCCATTGTCGCGGGACAGGAAGAAGCCGCCGGCGCTTGAGGCAACCATGAGCTCTGGCATGTTGGGATGGCGCAAAAACAGCAGAATCGGTTGCCAGGCGCTTGGGGCAAGCACTCTGCTTCCCGGAAACACTCGCAGCGCATTTCCGGTCCGGTAGACCCCATAGGCGTTAGAAAACGTGAGTCCGGGGCCGGTGGGATCTGGGAGGAGTTGGACGTAGTGGAAACTCTCTGCGATTTCCGCCTCTTGAGGCGCGTGCCAGCCACGAGAGCCATGAAGAAGCGACCGCGCATCTCCGAGGCGTTTGACAGTCCAAGAACCCCCAAAGTTCGAGGAGGAGAGCAGTGCGAGTGTGCCTGTGCTTTCAAAGGCGTTGGCGTCCACGACGTCGTAGCCGATGAGGTGCGCAGGATCATTTGGATAGACTCCAAGTACGCAGGTCGGCCCCCACCGATGCGCTCCGTTGATATTCTCTCCAAGAATATGCCAGGAACGACCGCCATCTCGGGAGAGGAGGATTTCCACGAGCTCGTGTTCGTCCTCATTGAGTCGCCAGGCGTAGAGGATTTCTCCGTCTTTGCCTCGCAACTCAAGTCGGAACACATTTGAGAGCTCTTGAGCCGGTTGTGCGTACCAACTGTCTCCATTGTTGCTTGAGAGCCAGAGCATTCCCCAGCTCACAATGGAGAGCCGCGTTGGTTGGTGAGGATGTTGGACAAGCGCGTTTGTCCAGAGTGACTGATCTGTTACTTCAAGCGTTTCTGGCAGGCCCTTGCCAAAGGGTTGCCATGTTTCCCCTTCGTCCACTGAACGCAGAAGCCGGATTGGCCCCGAATGGGTTGGAAACCGCGCGAGCAGCAGCAGAGTTTTGGGTGAAAACCAGGCAAGTCCGTATAACCGTTCAAAGGGCAGCCGACGCGAGCTCCATTGGTGTACGAGAGCGTCGCTGGTCCGGAGTTCTTGACAGCGGTGATCCCAGGCGACAACTGCTCGATCGTGGAATGCCACCTGGGTAATGAGAGCGAGCTTTGCAGATGCGTTCTCCTCTCCGGGAAGCGCAAGCAGAGTAGCCCAAAGAAGCGCTGCAAACCCGTACCCGTTCACGATTCACCTCCGTTTGAGTTCGGGTTGGGAAAGGCCAAAATATTGACCGGAGCGTACGCCGATCGAACACTCCTGTCAAACACGAAGAAACGAGAGCGGATTACTGGGGTCCCGAAGAGAGCGAGTTTCGTTCGTGCGATCGTGGCTGAGTTGTCGGCGGCAGAAGCGCTCTACGAGACAGATTAATCCGACCGAGTTCATCAATGCCGACGACTTTAACTTGTACCTCATCGCCGATATTTACCACATCAGAGACGCGGGCAACTCGATGAGGAGCAAGCTCCGAAATGTGCACTAACCCCTCTTGTTTTGGTAAGATTTCCACGAATGCTCCGAAATCCATGAGTCGGGTGACTTTGCCGGTAAACACTTCTCCCACCGCGACTTCGCGCGTGAGATTTTTAATCCACTCAATGGCTTTTTGCGCTCCTTCAGCGCTCACACTGGTCACAAAGATAAAGCCGGTCTGTTCAATATCAATGGTGGCGCCGGTTTTGTCCGTAATCTCATGAATAACTTTGCCGCCAGGCCCAATAACATCGCGGATTTTCTCCGGGTTAATTTGGATGGTAAGGATTCGCGGGGCGTATTGAGAGAGTTCTTTTCTGGGTTCGGCAATGGTGGAGCTCATCTGCTCCAGAATTTTCAGTCGCGCCTCTTGCCCGCGCTCCAAGGTTTCTTTCACCTGCTCGAGAGTAAGCCCAAGGGTCTTGGTGTCCATTTGAATCGCGGTAATTCCTTTCGCAGTGCCGGCAATTTTAAAGTCCATGCCGCCTTTGCCGTCCTCAAGGTCCTGAAGGTCGGTTAAGATTTTGTAGTTGCCTTTATCATCCGAAGCTAATCCCATTGCAATACCGGCAACTGGGGAAGAAATCGGCACTCCGGCATCCATGAGCGCCAGTGTGCTCCCACAGGTCGAGGCCATGGATGAGGAGCCGTTGCTGGAAAGCACTTCCGAGACCACGCGGATTGCATAGGGAAACACTTCTTTTTGTGGAAGCACCGGAAGCAGCGCTTTTTCCGCCAGCGCTCCATGGCCAATTTCACGCCGTCCTGCTCCCCGAAGCGGCGCCACTTCTGCCACCGAGTAGGGCGGGAAGTTGTAGTGGTGCATGTAGCGTTTTTTTGAATCCCCCTCGATGGATTCCATGGTCTGTTCAAGCGAGGGCGCGCCTAAGGTCGCAACCGAGAGCACTTGGGTTTCCCCGCGGGCAAACAAACCACTGCCATGCGTGCGAGGTAAGAGAGCGACGTCAGAAGAAAGAGGTCGGATGTCAGAAAGTTTTCGGCCATCTACGCGTTGTTCGTGCTTAAGAATCGCTTGAGTCACGGCTTGCTCGATCCAGTCGTCCAAGCAATCCAGAACTTCGCGGCGTTTGTCTTTGCCTACCGAATCAGCCACGAGCTTTGCTTCGAGTTCCGTACGCAAATCATCAATAACGGACTTCCGGCTTTTCTTTGTGGGAAGCACGCTTGCAAAAAGCGTTTCTGGCAGCCGCGAGGCCAGCCACTCGCGACAGCCGATTGCGACCGTATCGTCAGCAAGAGGAGTTTCCTTTTCTGGAATCTCCTTTTTCTTCTCTCCGACGGCTGATTGCATTTTGGCAATAAGGTCCACCACCGCGCGCGTGTGTTTGAGCGCAAAACGGACCCCTTCAAGCACGACCTCCTCCGGCTCTTCATGGGCCAGGGTTTCCACCATGAGCACGCGGTCCTCGCGCGTCGCGACCACGAGGTCAAGGGTTGATTTGCTTCGCGCATCGTATGTAGGGTTCACGACCCATTCTCCGTTGATGCGGCCTATGCGAATGCCCGCAATCGGGCCATTCCACGGAACCGGAGAAATCGCAAGCGCCGCAGAACTCGCGATAAGCGACGGAATGTCTGGATCGTTCTCGCCATCCACGGAAAGAATCGTGAGAATGACTTGGACGTCATTTCGGACATGCCCGGGAAACAGCGGCCGGATGGATCGGTCAATCATTCTCGCGGAAAGCACGGCCTCATCAGTTGGTCGCGTCTCGCGCTTAATAAAGCGGGACCCTTTAATTTTTCCTGCGGCATAGAGTCGCTCTTCAAAGTCCACGAGAAGCGGAAAGTAATCAATGCCTTCGCGCGCTTGTTTGTTCATGACCACGGTCGCAAGCACCACGGTGTCGCCATACCGGGCCGTGACTGCGGCATGGGCAGCAGGGGCAAGGCGGCCCACGGAAAGCGTCAAGGTGCGGCCGCCAATTTCGGTTTCGAATTTTTGTTCCATAGTGTAGAAGTTGGTCTCTAAATGTCATCCTGAGCAAAGCCGAAGGATCTCGGTCACTAGCAAACAACGAGATTCTTCACTTCGTTTCAGAATGACGGGTGGGACGGAGACGACTATTAGGCGACACGTTCATAAAACCCCACGGGAAACGTGGGGCTGACTTTACCATGGCTTGCCATTTCTGGCAAGGTCCTGTCCGAGATCCGACCTCTACGGTTGTGCAGAAGCGAAGCTTCGAAAGTACTGTGCAGACGCTAAGCTTCTCTCAACTGCAGCGTCCGCAAGAAGCTTAGCGTCTGGATTAAATTGCTTCGCTTCTGAATTGAGGTCGGACAGCTATTGTTTACGTTGTTTTTTCCAGCGCGAGCGTCACGGAGATCGTCGGGTTTTTCTCGGTCACGGTGATCGGGTCTCCGATATAGAGTTTTTTGACGTTGCGGATCGCGCGCGAAGCGGTTACGAGAGCGTACCCCTCTTTTCGCGCTTGGATTTTATAGTTTCCCGGCGGAGGCAGGAAGGCGAACCGGCCGTCAGAGTCCGTGAGTCGGCTCTTCAGGAGTTTGTTGTATTTCGTGTCAATGAGGTCCACGGCAGCAAGTGCGACTGGCGCGCCGGAGCTCGCATCCACCACCCGTCCCCAGGAGCGCAGGGCTTTGGGTTTGGCCAGTTGATCAATAATCGCCAAGCCAAGATACAGGACGCTTACCGTGGTGTTAAACGTGGTTGGGGAGGCGGCCACCAGAATAAATCCGGAAGCCGTGCCGGTCCACAGTAAGAACGGAGAAATTTTCCGGAATGCCCTTCTCAGTTCAAAGATCAACTGTTTTCCGCGCTGCTTTGCTGACGGTCGTTTCTCGACTTCCGAGTCAATCGGAATGGCAATCGTCACAGCCGAGCCGCTGGCAGGGACCGGAGCTTCTCCTCCGCGGTATACGTTTGAATACAGGCCATCCTCGGCAGCTCGAACAATCTGTGAGGGGAAGCGGTAGCCGCCTTTGGTCACTTCCAGTCGGTAGCTCGTGCCAACAGACATAACCCCGAAGCGACCCTGTCGATCTGACACCTGGGTTTCCACCACGCGATTGGTTTTAGCGTCAAACACGCGGACAATAGCCAACGCAATGGGCTCTTTGGTGACTGCGTCATAAACCAATCCCCAAGGCAACCGGCGTTTGCGCACGCCAAGCAAGGTTAAGAGCCAGGTGATGAGGTTCGTGAACAATACTGGCAATTGGGGAAGCAAAGCCCACAGCGGGGGGTTAAAGGCCACGACGATCGGCACTACGGTAGTGAGTGTTACTTGCGCTTGTGGTTCGGCCTTCTTCACGACTACCTTCGTGGCCTGTACGGCTTCGGCGGTTACTACTGCGGCTTGCTTGGTGACCTTTTCGGTTTGCTCTACTATTTTTAGTGTCGTCTCGGCAAAGGAGGCGCTGGTGGTAAGCAGGGTGTCGCGGACCACTTCGGCAGGCGGGCGGCTGATCGTAAGGGTAGCCACTGCAAGTTGCGGGCTCACCGCTTCTCCGCGCTTCGCCTGGAGGTAGACCGTATGGCTTGGGGAAGGCGGAATAAGGGCCGTGGCAATTCGCATACTCCAGAGGCCATCTGTCCTACTCGTGGTGGTGGCCGTGAATGGTTCAGAGGCGATGACCACGACAATGAGCGTATTTGGCTCGGCACTTCCGGAAAGCACAAGTTCAGGAGTTGCTCGAGTGTTGATCGCAAGCTGGATGGGTGGTTGCCCGGGCTCGAGTCGAATGCCTGCAAACTCTGTGATCAATGGTACAGGCAATCGGGGAGGCCCAAACTCTGGAGTCGTCGAGGTTCCGCCGCCGCCAAACGTTGGCGCGACTGGTTCGGGCACGGTCAGTTGCGGCAGGACTACTGGTGGGGTAAGCTCCGGGGAAAATGTAGGCGTTTCTTGGCGAATCTGCGGGAGCACTTCAGGCACGGGCTCTGCTTTTGGTTCTTCACGGCGTCTTGTTGGCTGCTTTTTTGCTTCTTCTGTTCGCCGCTGTTCATCAGCTTGCCGACGTTCTTCTGCGGCTGCGCGTTTCTGTTCTTGTTCGACTTGCTTTTTTTCTTCCTCGGCTTTCTTCTTCTCGTCAGCTGCTTTTTTGAGTTCTTCTTCGTTCGTGCCAGCAGTGGCGATCGCGACCACTGGCGAAAGCGGCGTTTCAATACCGTCTGCGCGCCGGGTCTTTACCCGAAACTCGTAGGTTTTTCCCGGGCGAAGATTCGCGATGGTCCACTCGGATTTTTGCAGCCAGCCGGAGTTTTGTTTGGTTGTGACGTTTTCAATAAAAAGTCCGCTGTTTGCTTGGGTAAGATTGCTAAATTGTCCATCCTCCCTGACGGATTTGACCGCAATGGTAAGCGCGGTTTCTTGTTTTGTTACCGGTACAATCGTTGAGGGGGTTTCAAGCGCAGTCGTAAAGCCGAGCGATTGGGAAAAGTCGGTCTGGACCTCTTTGAGGCCTTTTGCTTTGACGCGAATGGCATAGCTCGTATTGGCGGAAAGTCCTAAAATCCGCAGCGTCCCATCTGCGCTCTCGCTCCACTGGGCAATGGTTTTCCATACTGGCTCGTCAAGCGAGAGGGTGAATCCCTCCCCGAGCCATTTGCTCGAGAGCGAGTCTTGGATCGCAAACAAGATGGGTAAAGCATTGCCTCCGTCACGGATTTGGACGGTTGCGATTCCGGCCTCGAGTTTCACGGGCTCTGGCGCCGGAGGGGTTGCCGGCGGCAAGGTCACGGTGGGAAGTTCGCGCGGAATGTCTGCGTCTGCAAGTTTCAGTTCGTCTGCGGTTGGGACATATTGGAGCAAGCGATCAGAAACAATACTATTGGCAGAAAGTCCGGTTTCTTCGATAAATGTTGGATTCGGTGTCGTGACTCGCACGATTTCGGTAAACTCTCGCACTGACCCTCCTGGTACGCGTTTTAAGAGTCGCGCTCCGCCTTTGCCAGCATTGGTAAAGTTCCAGCGAATCGTTGTTGGGGAAATCACCGTTGGTGTTGTGGGGGTTGGGTTTAACCACGGGGGGCGTGCAGTGCAGGAACTCCCCGTGCATGTGTCAGCAGGGCGTTCGTTGTAGTTGTCGGCAACACTCCCTCCGGAGGCGCTGGAGCCGGTCGTCTCTGCAGAAAGGGAGATGGCGGTAAGCACCGGGGTTGCGGTAGTATCAGTCGAAGAGAGAGTCGCCCGCCAGCGCAAATCTGCGCCCGTGGTGCCAAACGTATAGGCAGTGCCCGAAGTTACGGTGTTGTAGGTGGTACCAGCGTCGTTACTTAACGCATACGTGATGGTTTGAGAATTAAGTGTTGCCGTTGCCGTGAGCGTAGCCGAGCCAATGTTCGTGGAGGTGGAGTTTCGATTCTGGGAGACCGCGATCAGAGCCGAGGAAGAGTACACAGGGATGTAGCGGAGTATTGCATATCCTTGTCCTAGAATCACTCCGGCGTTGAGTGCAGGATGGGTGATTCCATTATAGGTGAGAGACGAGGATACGGTGTTCGTAGCGATGGAACTCCAGGTGGTTCCCGCGTCAATGCTTTGTCGAACCACTCCCACTCCGGTCACTCGAATCGTATTCGTATCCAGCGCTGCCACACTGGTGAGGTTTGCCGATACCCCAGAGGTAAGCGTGCTCCAGGTAGAGCCGCCATTCGCGGTTTTAAGAATCGTCCCAGAACCACCCACCACATAGGCCGTAGACGAGTCAATACCTGCAATGCCGTTGAGGTTTACAGCAACCCCGGTCGTTTTTGCAGTCCATATCGTGCCTCCGTCTGTCGTGAGTAGAACAGTGCCGCTGTTTCCGGCCACCCACGCCACTGTGGTGGAAGGTGCACTAATCGCGTTGAGTTGGTCGCTCGATCCGGAAGTTTGTGTACTCCAGGTGGAGCCGTCTGCGGTTTTGACAATGGTTCCCGAGGCGCCGACGGCCCAAGCAACGCTCGTTGAGGCCGCGTCCGCGGCGCGCAAGCTAGTGGAAACCCCAGAAGTTTGACTACTCCAGCTGGTTCCATTTGAGGTCTTGAGGATCGTGCCGCTATCTCCCACTGCCCAGCCTACTGAGGTAGAAACCATTTTGACACCGCGTAACGGGCCAGTCACCCCGGACGTTTGGCTGCTCCAGGTGGCTGCGTTGTCCGAAGACGTGAGGATCACTCCCGCGTCCCCGACGCTCCAACAGGTGGTGGTACTCGCACACGACCCGGCATTTAACCCTAGGGCTCCAGTGCCGCTGACCACTTGATATGCTGCGCTTGCAGAGTCTGCGCTCGTGTTGCGCGCGATTGTGCCTGAGGCGCCGACCGCAATCCCAAGCGTGTCGGTGGGAGAGCCCGCAATGCCGTTTAAGCTCACGCTCACGTTTGAGGTCACTGCGGTGATTGACGTTGGGTCGGCATATCGGAAGATGCTGCCCAAGCTCGTTGTCATGATGAATACATAAAAGGGGTTGCTGCTGGTGACTTGAGAAACGGCTTTGATGTTTTCATTTGCTGGGGCTGTTCTTGGAATCCAACCACCGCCGGCGCTCGTTGTCGTCAGGATAGTGCCAGAGTCGCCGACAACCGTTGCTTCAATAGCATTCGCGCTGGAAGCGTGAACGGCATTGAGCGTATTACTCGTGCCAGAGGTTTGCGCTGCCCACGTGCTGCCGTCTGTGGTGTTTAAAATTGTTCCCGATGCTCCGACCGTGTAGACCAACGTGGTGGTTTTTGCAAACACTCCATTTAAAGCATTACTCGTGCCAGAGGTTTGCGCTGCCCACGTGCTGCCGTCTGTGGTTTTTAAGATTGTTCCGCTGGCCCCGACGGCGTAGACCACGCTGGTAGACGGCGCGTACACCCCATTTAAGGCGTTCGCCGTGCCCGAGGTTTGGGCACTCCAGGTAGTCCCCCCGTTGGTTGTGGCGAGAATTGTTCCGCTGGCCCCGACGGCCCAAGCAAGCGAGCTCGATGCGGCGGAAACCCCATTTAAGGCCACGGACACCCCGGACGTCTGGGCGCTCCATGTGAGTCCGCCATCGCTGGTTTTATAAATTGAGCCACTAGAACCAACTGCCCATCCCACTGTGGCGCTTATCAACGTGACCGAGTTTAGTGTTACGGAACTTGGGATGCCGACCGCTACGGTCCAGCTGTCCGTGTTCGTGAGGCGCGCTTGGGTATGGTTTGTGTCAACGTTCGCAGTGGTGTTTGTAGTATCAATGTTGTTGGTATTGTCAAAACTCTCCGAGGCCGCGATGGTCTCGGCGCGGATAAACCCCGGACTCACCGCAGTCATGACCGCGCCGATAATGGCAAGGTTCAGGGCTAAATACCACAACCGCCGCAAAATTCTCCGATGTTTTTGCCGCTTTGGTGTCCGCGAAAAAGCGAAGCTTTTCAATCCCGAAGCTACGCTTCTTGTTCCTCGTGCGGATGAGAGAAGCTTAGCTTCGGCTCCATCTGCCGAAAGTTGCGCTTTGGGATTCAACCGTCGAGTTGGTTTTTTCTTGGTCATGTTATCAACATTATGGGACTCATGGGCTCCTCTATTATACCATAAATTAGGTTTTTTGTAACGCGTCAAATTTGAAGCCGAGTTGCGGCAATGCCGCAAGATAGGTGGCCATTGCCAGTGCCATCACTAGAGCAAACGGTTGCGACCGCGTGAGCCACACCACTAAGCCCATTATAGCACTTGCTACCATGATCGGCATGATCGGTTTGATTTGTGGAAACCACACAAGGGTCCGCGCAGCAAGAATTGTATTTGCAAGCGCCATGACCGCCTCGACCGCAAGCGTAATCCAAGCCGCGGCAAATGCCCCAAAGTGCGGGATAAGCCAAAAGTAGGCGCCAACCGTCACAGTGCTTGCCACGATATAGATGAGCAGTATGCGTTGCTGTTTTCCGGTCGCCAATACGATATAAGCGCTTTGGGTACCAAGCATAATAAGCGCAGTGGCAACCAGGAGGATTTGAAGCAGCGGAGTGGCTGGAACAAACGCGGTCCCAGCCACCGCGGTGATAAGCGGCTTGGCAACCAACAACCCGCCAACCGTCATGGGCAGCGTAATAAGCACGGTGGTGGTAAAACTCCACTGCCAGAGTTTTTTTAACTGCTCCAGATCGCGGTTGGCCCATGCGGCAGTCGCTAACGGCAGGACCAAGCTTAAGAACAGATGCGGCAGATTCACGAGCGTTTCAAGCAGTTTATACGGTGCGCTATAGAGCCCAACCTCGGCGCTGCTACGGTACAGCGAAAGGATGACTGTGTCTGCCTTAAAATAAAAAAGCGTTGCGAGCATGGAGAGGGTGAGTGGCAAATTGCGCCGGAGAATAAGCCGAGCTATGGCAAGATCAAACCCAAACGTAAGCTTGACGCGGCGATGAATGGCCCAAACGAGAAAGCCCGCAGCAAACAGTTGCGTAATCGTGGCAGCCCAGAGGATCGTTGGCAAGAGTTCGCCGACCGCGCCGTTGGCAAGAAAAAGCCAGCCAAGCACTACAAGATACACGGTGCGCTGAAACACTTCCGCAGTTGCCACGACCCAAATGGAAAGATGCGCCCGAAAATAGCCGGCCAAGAGTTGCGAGATCTGGAGCCCCACAAACGCGCCGGATATCGCGACGACTCCAGAGACGATTTCTCTCGAATAGGGAAGGAGAATCGTAATTCCGGCAGTGAGAGTAAAGGCAGTCACGCTTGTTGCGATGCGCAGCGGAACAATGGTCTGTAGAATTTTTTGCTCTTGCGCTTTAGGTTCGGCAATGAGCTGGGAAAGGGTAAGCCCAAGCCCAAAATCCACGAGCGAGGCCGCAAATTGGACTAGCACAATGATCGTGGAGTACGTGCCAAAGCCCTCAACTCCAAGTAGGCGCGTGAGCGCCGCCACGGTTGCAAATCCGAGCAGCACGCTTACGATGCGTTCAATCGCTTGGATCAGCGTGTTGCGAGTAAGAGAAGTGAACACAGCTCCAAGTACTGTTTACTGTTTACCGATTACTGTTTACTGTCACGTTCGCCTGATGCCACCTCGCCAGCTTAAAAATCATCGCGCGCACGCCTTCCGGATCTGGGAGGTCTTGAAATTCAAAGCGCTCGCTGGCTCCTGCAGTGGTTACCACCATTCGGCCAAAGCCCAGTGTTGTTGCCGCAATCCCGCGGCTTTCTACTTCAATGTCTTGGATGCGATCGAGGTGGAGTTCCGCAACAGTTCGGTTAAAAAGCCCTCGCTGTTCAATGTCAATGAGTCGGTGCGTGGTCACAATCCAGCGATCAAGATAAGCCTCAATAAAGTAGTTTGCAAAAAATATCCAGCCCAGCAGCACGAAGATATTGACCACAAGCACGGCAATCGGGGTCCAGACCGGATGATCGAGCAGTTGCGGCATAAGCGAAATAAGCACCCAGCCGAATGCCACCAAAAGAGCTGCAAACGCAAGCAACAGCACCACCGCACGGACAAACACATACCAGTGGTGGTGAAGGATGAGCGCGGTTTTTTCGCCGAGGCGCTGGCCGGGGAGTTGGGTGGGGTAGAGCATAGAAAGTGTACGCGTTGCATCCAGTGCTCGCGCTTAGCGCTCGCATCTGGATTGCAACGCATACATTTATTGGTTAAAGAAGAATGGCGACGCGGCTCTGTCCTGACGAAACTCCAGCGGCGTGGACCAGTCAATGGCGCCGAGGCTTTGAAAGGAGGTCGTGAGCAGCGCGCCGGAGACGAGCACGGATATGATAAGGACTACAGCGAGCGAAAAACTCGCCACGCCGAATTTGAGCAGGTGATAAAGGAACACGATGCTTAGGAGCAGAAACAGGAGCACCACCACGGCGTAGGGGATAAGGAAGAGGGAGAGGGTCATAGTTAGAAATCTCAAATCCTAAGTACCAAATCCAAAACAAGCACAAAATTCAAAATATCGAATGTTTCAAACACGTTTGGAATTTTCGTTATTTGAATTTCTTTAGGATTTAGATATTAGGATTTCAGTTTTAGAGCAGCCGCTGTTCTGGTTGGGGCAGCTCCTTCCCGAGATGTTCATACGCGCGTTGTGTTGCCACCCTTCCTCTGGGTGTTCGATCAATAAGCCCGAGGTGTAAGAGATACGGCTCGTAGATGGTCTCAAGGGTTTCCATTTCTTCGGCTGTGGCAGCTGCGATGGCTTGAAGTCCAGCCGGGCCGCCGTGGAAGGTTTCAATAATGGTAGAAAGTATTTTTCGATCCATAGCGTCGAGTCCGACACCATCCACTTCAAGGAGTTTCATCGCGTCTTCGGCAACCGAGCCGCTCACTGGCAGTCGCTCATGCACTTCGGCGTAGTCGCGTACGCGTTTTAACAGCCGATTAGCCACGCGCGGGGTTCGGCGCGCGCGCGCCGCAATGGTCTCGGCTGCATCAGGTTCCACAGCGAGGTTGAGCAATCGCGCCGAGCGATTGACGATGGTGACAAGCTCCGGGTGTTCGTAGAAATCTAGGTGATAAGAAAGTCCGAATCGGTCGCGCATGGGCCCGGGAAGTAAGCTGGCGCGGGTCGTGGCGCCGATCAAGGTAAAGTGCGGCAGATCAATGCGAATGGTTTTGGCAGACGGCCCTTTGCCGAGGATAAGGTCCAGCGCAAAATCTTCCATTGCCGGATACAGCACTTCAGCAACCAATGGGTTAATCCGATGGCATTCGTCCACAAACAGGATGTCGCCGTCCCCGAGGTTTGTGAGAATTGCGGCAAGGTCTCCGGCGCGCTCCATGGCTGGCCCACTCGTAATGCGAATCGCACGCCCCAACTCGCTTGCAATAATATGCGCCAGCGTGGTCTTGCCGAGTCCCGGGTTCCCATAGAGAAGCACATGCTCCAGGGGTTCTTCTCGTTTTTTGGTTGCGGCAACAGAGAGCGCAATGTGTTCTTTAAGTCGGGTTTGCCCGACAAACTCTGCAAGCGTCCTTGGCCGCAATTGGGCGTCAAAGGTCGTTTCGTCGTTTTTCACTGCGGGGTCAATCGTGCGGTCGTCCATATTATAAACTCACGGCACTCTTAATTATTGACATGGTGAGCTTGTCGAACCATGACCGAACACAGCATCATGCCGGGGGCGGGACTCCAACCCGCAAGAGGTTTCCCTCACAGGTTTTTAAAACCTGCGTGTTTAGCATTTCACCACCCCGGCCTCCTGCGCTGCCGCTGCCGTCTCTATAGTATCACGGACGGCTGAAGACGCAACGGGAATGGTCAAATAGAACTGTAGCGGCGCAATGAGTGAGGCCTCGGGAGGCACAAAGTGGCGCTCCAGCAGGTGATCAAATGGGCGGCTTTCTGGGGCATACTCCACGTGCCCGCGGACTTCTCCATCTTCAAAGATTCGCAGATGCAGCTGCCGCTCATCATTTAACAATTTTCGCAAGGTTGCCACTTGGCCCGCGTCTTCCCACGCCAAGTGAATATGCTCAAACCCTTCGATTTTAAGTTGCGCAATCATATGCGCTGCCATTTCAATGCTGCAGAGTTTTCCGATGAGAAACGGCTGTCGAGAGGTATCCACAATTTTGACGGATGTCAGCAACCATCTGACTGGCGGAACGATAAGACGCAGAGCCACGTTCATGAATGTATGCGACCAGCTCCGGAGCACCACATTGCCGATGTGTGCGCGAGGATCCACAAGCACACTATCCCAGAGCGCTTGGGCAATCGGCTGGGGCTGGCCTTGGGAAGGCGCGGCGTGAAAGTCAATAAACGGCAGAGAGTTCGCCTCAATAATCCCGCAGCGTTGCTGCCGGTACGAGCGACCAAGGTCCTCGGCAATAAAGTCAAAGCCCACGAGATCCACGCCAAAGACGCGCGCAGCGTGTCGGAACATCTCCCGCGTTTCGGGATGAAGTTCTGGCGTGCGCTCAATGAGATCCCCGCCGGCTCCACAGGAGCGTTTATGATAAAGCAATACCCATTGAGCAGCAGGAGGGATAGCGTCGAGTGTGAGTCTCTGGACTGTAAGCGCGCCTACTGTGGCATCGTTTATTGCAATTCGGTGGAGCGTGTGATGTTTGGCGTCCGTGTTCCCGCGGCGCGGGTCTTGGTTTTTTTGTTTGATGAGTTCAGCAACAGTATGTCGTCCATCGCCGATCACATGCGGAGCAAGTCGATGCGTTGCAAACACCTGGGCTTGGTTTACCACCGTAACGCGGTAGAGTTCTCCGGGCAGGTAGTGTTCGACCATGAAGCGTCCGCCGTAGCGGGCTGCGCGGTTCACCGCTTCTTGAAGCGCATTTTCATTCTCGACCGGCGCCGTGACGTGTTGGCTCCGGGTTCCATTCGTCGGCTTAACTGCCACCGGAAATTTCAAGTCTCGGGCGTACGCTCTTCCATGACGACGCGACCAAAACGCGCGACCTTCTGGCACAGGGAAGCCAGCGCGTTTGAGCTTTTTTTTCACGAACGCCTTATCATCGAGCTGGTCGTGGATAACCCTGGTCGGAAGAATGTCAAAGTAGAATCGGCGGCTTCCGAAGTAAACCCGGTACTCGGTGCTGGGTTTACCAAGAATATGGAGGTGTTCGACCACAAGTCCTCGCCGTCGGGCTTCTTCGAGAATGAGCCAGCTCCTGGGGTAGTGTTCGGTTTGCGGGCAGTCGGTTTTAAAGCGGATAACGCGCACCATCTCCAGTGCACTATAGAGCCAGTGAATTGGAGAGAAAAATCTTGGGAAACGTGGCATGGTCCGTCGCAGTGCTGGCAGCGGGATCATTTTGAGCATCGGCAGTAGAAAAGTCTCCAACCACGACTCCCAGTGGAGTCGGCGGATCGTTGGCGCACAGTCAGGGCAAGGGAGGGGCATATGCAGGCGAGTAAATCAGAGTATACCAAGTGTGCAAGAAACAAAAAACCCCCTCGGCGGGGTCAACCAACTCCTCAGAGCGATCTCAACTGGTTACTCATTCCTGATTACTGCGCGTGCAGTATCGTTTTGCCCCAGACCAGAAGATACTCGATCCATTGCTGGCAACCGCGCTGTTTCTGATGATGAGCTCACGCGTTTTTAATGGATAGAGACATCGGTAGATGGTTTCACTCATTTCAACCTCGTCTGTGATCGTGAGTGCGCAACCCTGGTTATCTTTCCCAAGCACCTCCACCGTGACACTGCCAAATGGCAGGGCTTTCTGTATATGATTTGGTTTACAACCACGGAGGTTGACGGCAAGGAGAGGTTTGCGTTGTTTTGCTCGCATCAATCCGATGACCGGTATAGCAATACCAAGACTCAAGAGTACGAGCAGCAAAAGAGTCATCACTGGACTCAGCAGCGATCGCTCATGTTCGGGGAGTTCGACGGTAATTTTTTTGCTACGTTTTGTTTCTTTTCGAGACATGTCCACAGCATAGCACATTTTTTTGGATGTTCCTATGGAATATATTTATGACTGCGCTCGAACCTACTTTATCAAAAATTCCAAAAGTTGAATTCTGGAGCGGGTGAGCGGAATCGAACCGCCGTATCGTGCTTGGCAAGCACGTGTAATAGCCATTATACTACACCCGCGTTTTGTATACGTATTCTACTGAAATCTTTTAGCCGCGTAAAGATCGTGGTGCTTCCGCGTCGTTTCCTTTTTCCTCGAGTAGGGTCCCGTCAAGCAGCAACGGTCGAGGTCTCTCGGTAAGCATTTTGGGCTCTTCCAGTTCCGGGAACGTGATGAGGCCGGGTTTGCGGGCCGAGACAAGTCGCCACAGGCCGTAGAGCGTTGCAGCAAGCGCTGCGGTGACCAGCGACGTCGTAAGCCCCGAGGCCTGCTGCGGCTGGTTTGCCGATGACTCTGCTGGAGCGCGCGAGAGCCACTGGACGTCCTCCGGCTGCCGAGGAACCAATGCAAAGCCGGCAGAGGTCTTGCGCAAAATTCCGGTGGCGGTAATTGCATCGCCTTCTACAAAGAGCGAACCCGAGAGTTTGGTGGCAGCAGGAAGGACCAGCGCAAGTTGCTCTCCATCTTCGCTTATGGTCACTTGTTTGCCGCGCACCGCCTCGACTTCACCGGTTATTTTGACGACGTGGCCGACGCTTGCTTCATCGAGGTCTGCCATAGCCGTCGGTTCGGGTGATGGCGCAGGGCCTCCTTTTCCTGTGATGGCAATGTCGGCGCTGCTGTTGAGATAAAAAGCCGTCTCACTCGTTTCGTTTCCGGCTCTGCCAACAACGCGCACTCTGGTACCCACCTCAAGCTCCGGCACTGTCCCGCGGCTCACGTTGATAATTCCAATGGGCTCGACCACAAATTTTCGGCTGCCGATAATCCCAAACGGGGCAGTGACGACGCCAGTGAGGGTCACAAGATTTTTGGGCGCAAAGATTTTTTTGACTTTCGTTTTTGCGACGAGATTCCTCGGCTCATTTTCGGTTCGCTCGGAATGACCGCGTGCGTCTGCTTCTTGTCTCTTTGTGACCGCTTCCTCGGATTCCGCTTTGACCACGCGAATCCGATGCCGCAGTTTGGTTTTGTGCGTGCCATCGGAAACCGTGAGGGCAACAAGAAATCTTCCAACAGACCGGAAGCGATGCTCCAGGCGCGCGGCTGCCGTGGTCTTTGCAAGCGCTCCCTCAACCTCCCAAGTAAAGATGAGCGGTCTGCCTTCGGGATCAATGCTTTCGCTTGCATCAAAAATCGCAAGCTCTCCTACAACAGCTTCATCGGCAGCATCAAGGAACACCGTGGGCGGAAGGTTTACTGCTGACAGTGAGACACTTGGAGCGCTTGTTGCAGCAGTGGTGGTTGAGGCATTCGCGGTCGCAAGTGCACTCATCGTCGGGGCACTGGCAGCAACAGTCGTGAATCGGTTTGCCGCGTTGGGCGTTGGGGATGAAGTTACCGCAAAGTCCTTGGCGCTTCGGCCCGTGTAGCTTTCCAGTATTCGCGCCACGGAAAACGGGTCTTGGGCCACTGGCGCATTCGCCGAGGCGGTATTGGCCCACGCGCCGTACGCCACATCATCAATGAAGCGTTTGGACGGATCGCGCACGTGCAGCCGATCTCCAGAGTTATTGAGCGCGCCCTTGGGATTGTTAAGCACGAGGTACCGATCAAACTCACTTGTGCCAAGGACACCAGAGAGTTTGGTCTGCTCCCCGCCGCCTTCTTCCAACACCCAGCCAGCAAGGGAGACTGGCTCCTGTGCTGTGTTGATGAGTTCGACCCACTCACTGCCGTTGTCTGGAGGGTCTGCCACCCATTCGTTGATGCGCACAGCACCGATTGGTACTTGCATCATTCCTCCAGTCTCTGTCCGCGAGGCAGCGGCAGGGGTGCTTCCAGTCGAGGGCGTCGTGATCCGGTTCGTCGTCCCTCTGGTTGGGGTTGCCGTTACCTTCCAGTCAATGGCGTCGTTTCCGGAGTGAGTGCCGTCTGGAATGCGAACGAGACTTGTTCTTTTTCCGGCAGTTGGCGCGTTGTCCGAGAGCGTGCCGTCATTTTCATCTCCATATGTCATCCGATTCAGTACAGTCCCATCTTTCCATTTGAGGACCACGGCATCTCCGCTGTTATTGAGTCGCGTCGCGGGAATCTGTACAACGAGAAAATAGTTTTCGCCGCCGATCGATCCCAAGAGCGTTGCAATCGTACCCTGCGCGTCTTCGAGTGTTGCCCCATCAAGCGCAATCGGGATTGCACTCGCGCTGTAGAGCTCAATCCACTCGTTGCCCTCGGAGGGATCAGCCACGATTTCGTTTAAGACAATGGTGCCTGCGGCGGGTGCTGGCAGCACGTTTTGCGCAGTGGACGATGGAGTTGGAGAGACGAGCGTGGTGGAGTCTATGGTCGCCGGAGCTGTGGTGGTTGAGGAAGTGGTCGCAGCCGGAGGAGTCGTCGCCGGAGTCGTTGTCTCGAGTGCTGGAGTTGTTTGGCCTGTACTTGTCTCTGGCGCAGCTTGCGCGCTTTTCGATCGGGGATGGCTTGCCACCACAAAAAAGTCCGCAGCATTGTTGTCTCTATCGGTCGCGTTGCCACTTGTACCCCCGGGTTTTCGCTCGATTGCCTGTTTTGTCGGCGGAGTTGGGGCACTATTTCCCTCTGCCACCGTGGCAGTGCCGTAGCCCACTTTATCTACCACCGTGCTGGCGCCAAGATCTGCAAGCAGCGTCGTAGAATTTACCAGCAGCACGGTGCCGCCGTCTGCGGCCATGCTAAACGAGCTGTGGGCCATGTCGCCGCTAGCCACAGTCCCGCCGCTGTTCGTCACCAAATAGTAACTCCGTGGCGCAATGGACGCGTCAGAGGGAAAATTCTTCTTGAGGATTTTACTGACGCCGGCACTCTTATACTGAAGAGACCACCCGTCCAGAGTGGTCTCGTTGGCTGTGGGGTTGTAGAGTTCAACGAATTCGTCGTCGGCTTTGTCGCCGAGAACTTGCAGTTGACTCACGACCACGTGAGTCGTTTCTGCAGATACGTACAAGGGCAGCAGGAGTCCCAGCAGCCCCAGCGCTGCCAAGAGGCGCGCGGTCATGGTCGTCCGTTAATCTTCACGCTTGGCAATAAGGAAACGGCGTTTGTCAGAAGAGAGGTCGAGAAAATCATCGGCAGTCTCGCGCAGTTTCGTTGAGGTCGTGTCTCCAAACGCGATAACTTCAACGAGTACGCCGTGATACTGAAGATACTCAACTAAGGGGATGAAGTCCCCATCGCCGGAGACAACACAGATGACATCAAGCTTCGGACTCATCTTAATTGAATCCATGGCAAGCCCCACATCCCAATCGCCTTTTTTTAAGCCCCCGAGGAACACCTGGAGGTCTTTCATTTTTACTTCAAAGCCGGATTTATCCAAAGCGTCAAAAAATTTATCCTCTTCTGGGGCGTTACTTCGCACACAGTAGGCAATGGCGCGGATGAGTTTTCGATCTTCGACGGCCGCCGAGAGCACGGCCTTGAAATTCAGGCGCGCTTGATGGAGATTCTTCGCCGAGTGGTACATATTTCCCACGTCGACGAAGACACCAACCCGTTGGTCTGGATGTTTAATCATATACGGGAGGGTTATACTGCCGGAGTTTCGGCAACGGGAATCTCTTCTGCAATAACCTCGGCTTCGGACTCTGCAGTTGCTTTGGTCGGTTCAAGTTTCGGGAGTTTGAGTTTGAGTCTTCGGGTAAGTTCCGTTGCTGCTGCAACGTCCTCGCGTGTGAAGTAGCGCAAAAGTCGCCGTCGCTCTGATACCTTTTTTAAGAGTCCGCGGCGCGAGGAGAAGTCTTTCTTATGGAGCTTCAAGTGCTCGGCTAACTGTTTCATCTCTTCGGTTAAAATTGCAATTTGCACTGAGCTTGAGCCAGTGTCGGTGGGATGGATGCGAAATTTCGCAATGACTTTCTCTTTTATTTTTTTGTCTAACATATATTTCTCAATCAGTATTACCTTCGACTCTACCATGTTTGTATCACACGGTCAAATCGGGTATCCTCTGAAGTATGAATCTTACCCAAGGATTGCGACAATTTCTCGAATACCTCGAAGTCGAGCGCGGGCGCGCTCCGGCGACACTGCGCAACTACGAATTCTATCTCAATCGATTTGTGGATTGGGCGGGCAAGAACGCGGTCGGCTCTCCTGCTACTGTCACGGCCGAGAAGATCCGGCAGTATCGGCTATGGCTCAACCGCTATACAGATCGTGCGGGCAATGCACTCTCTAAAAGTACGCAAAACTACCACTTGGTCGCGCTAAGGAGTTGGTTGAAGTACTTTGCAAAGACCGATGTAAAAACGTTAAGCCCGGAAAAGGTGGAGCTTGCCAAACAACCAGAACGCGAAGTCGTATACCTTGAATTTGAAGAAGTGGAGCGGTTGCTGGCGGCGCCATTCGTAGATCCAGAAGCGGAGCATTTGAATACAGAAGCTAAGCTTCCCGCGGGAAGCTTAGCTTCTGCTCAATCTTCAAGAAGCTTCGCTTCTGCTCGATTGCGCGACAAAGCGATTCTCGAGCTGTTGTTTTCAACCGGCATGCGCGTGTCTGAAGCCGCGAATCTGAAGATCGAGGACGTGAATCTGAAACGCGATGAATTTACTGTCCGCGGCAAAGGCGGTAAGCTGCGCGTGGTGTTTTTGTCGGACGAAGCAAAATCCTGGCTTAAAAAATATCAGCAAGCCCGACACGACACATCCGAGTTTTTATTTATCCGCCACGACCGCGCGGCAAAAACAAAAACTGCAGCGCTCGAACAGCCCTTGACCCCTCGCTCGATCCAACGGCTCGTAGACCACTACGCCCGTGCCGCAGGCATCACCAAGCCGGTAAGCCCTCACGCCATCCGGCATTCTTACGCAACTGATTTGCTTCGCGGGGGTGCTGACATTCGCTCGGTTCAGCGCATGCTCGGCCACGCGAGTGTTGCAACCACCCAAATTTACACGCACATTTCAGACGAACATCTCAAAACCGTCTATAAAGCATCGCACGCCAAACAGCGCCGCGGTTCCTCGACATGAGTCCGGTAATTCGCTACACTCTGGGACGTATGGACGAGATTCGAATATCGCCGGAAGCAAGCAACCGTCTTCGAGAACTGGGCGTGATTGCTCTCTACCTCTTTGGCTCCCACGCCCAAGGGGTGGCAGGACCGCGTTCGGATTTTGATTTTGCCGTGCTTATGGATCGTCCGGGACATCAAAGAGGAGACGCGAGTTATGATGCGCTCTATGATCTGCTTTCTCCGCTGTGTCCGCGCACCCTCCAAAACGACGTCATTGATATCGTTTTCCTCCACGACGCCGGGTTGGAACTCAAGATGCACGTGATCAGATATGGCAAGGTCCTCTTCGAAGCCGATGCTCGCGCGCGGCTTCGGTTCGAGCAGCAGGCCGCGCTTGAGTATGCGGATTTTAAGCCGATCTTGGATACGTTCGATCGCGCGATTCTCCAACGCGTATGAGTTTACCGCTGGAACGAGAGGCAATTCTCCCTCGGGTAGACGGCATCCAAAAGAACGTCGCAAAACTGCGAGAGTTGGGCACACTTCCATTTGAGCAGTTTCGAAGTGGGGATTCGTTCGACCTCGTTCAACATCACCTCCGTTTGGCGCTTGAAGGCGTGTTTCACATTGGCAGTCATATCCTCTCGCGGCTGCCTGGCGGCCGCGCGGTCGAGTACAAAGAAATCGCACTCAAACTCGGCGAGCTTCGGGTGGTGGATCGCGCGTTTGCCGAAACAAAACTCGTGCCCATGGCAAAGCTGCGTAATCTGCTCGTGCATCACTACGCGGATACAAGCGCCGAGCGTCTCTTCACGGTCGTCTGCGACCATCTCGGAGACATCGAGGAATTTTTGCGCGCGGTTCGTGGCCTTCTGGAGCATCCTGATCGTCTCGGACTGTCGGTGCAGTGAGGAATGAGTAGAGCTTGCCCTGCGCCTGCCCTTCCGAAGCACTGGCGAAGGAGGGAAGCTTTAGCGAAGTAGGGCCCCGGTAGTTCAATGGATAGAACCGCGGACTTCTAAGCCGCTGATGGGGGTTCAATTCCCTCCCGGGGCAAAAATGATTCAGGGAATCGAACCTGCCTTCCCTAAAGCTTCGGCAAGGCAGGCGGCCTAAAGCGAGACCGAGCCTATAGCGAGAGACGAGCGATCGCCAAGGTGCCAGTCGGCACGTTGGCGTTGCCCAGGACAACGAACCCCGAGCTGCGTCAATGGGGAGACGGAATTCCCTCCCGGGGAAAAATTTTTTGAGATGACCAAGATCCCTCCATTTGATTTATGATCGACCTTGAGCTGAGAGTAAAAAAATTTCTCGCTGCGCGCGGGTGGGATCGGCTGCGTCCTGGGGATGTCGCAAAGTCCATTGTGATTGAAGCTGCCGAGTTGCTCGAGCACTTTAATTGGGAAAATCCGACGCTTGCAGAGCTGAAAATAAATCGCAAAAAGGTTGCGGAAGTTGCTCCAGAGCTCGCGGACGTGCTCATTTGTGCGCTTGAGCTTGCGGTGTTGTTGGAGCTTGATGCGGGCAAAATTGTTCGCAGCAAGCTGGCAGCGCAGTCGAAAAAGTATCCGGCTCATCTCATGCGCAAAACCAGAAACGGCAGCGACGGCGCTGGCGCGCTCTACTGGAAAATCAGAAAGGCGTATCGGAGACATTCCCGGGCGTGATCCGAGACGTTCTTGGTAAAAAATTGCGCGCAGCGTGCGCGTGCGTTGCGTATCATCAATAAAAGTGTTTTAATATAGCTATGGTTCAGTTCATGTTTCGTTGCGGACAACTTCTGTTTCATCAGATCGCTGTCGTTAGCGTTACGCTCGCGACATTTTTTGTTCTTGAGACCACGGCATATGCAGCAGTAGTGCCAACCATTGACTCGCTCACAATAGCGGGACCGAGTTCGTATGGCACCGCAGCAACCTCGATTTCGTTAACGGAAAACAGTACCACAACGGTCTATATTTGGGGCCGAGCAACGGACAATGACACATGCGAACAGATTGATGCTGTCTCGAACTACCTTGGCAAGTTTTACCGGTCTGACAGGACACAGAACTGCACTGCCGACAACAACGACTGCTACACCGTTGGAGCATGGACCGTGGACGAATGCACTGCTGGGGGTCAGGATTTTCAGGCCCGCTATCAGGGGTCAGTGAACCTTCAATACTATGCAGACCCGACTGATGCAGGGTCGCCAAATTCAGGATTTAATTGGGTTGCTTTTATTCGGGTCACGGACGATACCAGCACAAGCGCCGAGCAAACGAACAGCACGGAAGTCGAAAGTCTTATTGCGTTGGATACCACCTCCTCGGTGGACTACGGGACAGTCGTACTTGGCGGGATATCGAATGAACAGCTCGTGACGATCACGAACACCGGCAATCGAGCGATCGATGCGGTGGTGTCGGCCAATCAGGACCTTAGCTGTACGATCGGGTCTGTTTTGGCTGGCAATATCAAGTATTCGCTCACTGGCGGGTTTACTTACGATACCCAAGGCACGGCAATCACCGTTGCACCGACAACAACCAATGTGAATAATTCGACAGCGCAACGGACGAACGATGCATCGCCGATCCAGACAAACCTTTATTTGAGAGTGCGAATGCCTGAACAGGGAACTGCAGGTACATGTACGAACACGCTCACGTTCACGGCACAGGCAGATGCCTAAAGGAACAGTGTATCCTGTATTGAGAATTTTGTGGTATAGTATGTGTACCATGACTCAACGATTTATCCACAGGGCAACATTTAACCTCGTTATCGTGGTTGCAGGAGCTCTGTGGATGCTGCCGACTGCCGCTAGCGCCATTGGGATTAGCCCAGCACTGACGTTTCTTGAAAACATACCGCAAAACGCAGAAATTAAGCGCGAGGTTTTTATCTCCCGAGGAAATCCCGCGCAAACAGAACAGGCGAAAGTGACCATTGGCGGGCCAGTGGCATCATATATCATTACTCCAACAGGTGGGATCGTGATCATGACCCAGGGGCAGCACAATACCCCAGTCCCCTTACTTATTAAAACAGGGACACTGCCTGCTGGGACCTATGACGCAACCATTGATATTGTCCCCGTGGTTGAGGAATTGGCGCCTGGGAAAGGAACAGGTTCCCGGATCATCGCTGGGGTTCAAGGTAGAATTCAGTTCTCCGTGACTACCAAAGCAGTCGAACAATACACCATCCGATCCGGGGGATTCTTGGGAAGCGAGGAAGGGCAATCCCTCAGGGTAAGCTACCAACTGGTGAATGAAGGGAACACCGATGCACGGCCAAGCGCGATCACCATCACGTTGGTGGATGAAAAGGATCCCACGCGGCAGTACACTGGGCGCATTGAGGGGACTTCACTTGAGTTTGTCGGTGCGTTTTCCGAACGTACAGTGACTGTCGCAACTGAACTCAAACCAGGCGTTGGCATATATCGAGGGGCGATGACGTTCTATCGCGCGGATGTCCCGATCTTCACGAAAGATCAGATACTTGTCCAAGTCTTCCCAGCAGGGACACTTGCGCAGCGCGGCGAGATTCAGAACATTACTACCGACAAGCAAGCGTATGCACAAGGGGAGTCGGTGAAGGTGACGGTAACGTTTACGAATACTGGCGAGAGCGCAATAACCGGCGCAGCCGTGGTGGAAATCTTCCAGGACACCGCGCGCGTGGAGGTGCTCAAGAGCGAGCCGGTGACGGTCTACAGCGGAAAAACGCAGCTCTTTGAACTTTTCTTCAAACCCGAGCGTGGGGGTCGTTACCGCGCCGAAGCAGCCGTGGTATTTGGGCCACAGAAAACGCAGAGTGCGCAGGTTGAATTTATGGTGCAGCAGACTTCCTTATTCTTCGTCTTTCTCGCGCTTGGGATCGTCACCTTTCTAGCAACAGCGCTTTTGCTTTGGAGGCGCAAACGTGCGCGCTCACCAATACAAACACTCCTGCCCCCCTCTGTATAAAAGGTCCTCTTTCAAAGATTAATTCGTTTAATTTAAGAAACAGCCTATGTCATCAGATTCTCTTTCTGAAGGGAAGAGTCTCCATCTCTTATATGGGGTGCTTTTCACGATCATTGCCCTAGCGGCACTCGTCGCGCTTATTCGTATGCAATCCCGGGCGGATACTGTCAGTCAGACAGTGGCAACTGGGAATGCCACTCCCGCGATCGATCTCATCACCATTTCAGCGGGAAGTTATGGGACAGCGGCAACTGCCCTAACCCTCACGGAAAGCACAACAACAACTGCCTACATCTGGGGAAACGCGAGCGATTCGAATGGATGTGAACAAATTGACGCCGCAGCAGATTATGCGATCAAGTTCTACCGGACCAATGTGACAGGAGGGTCTGCGTGCACCGCAGATGATAATGACTGCTATAGCATCGCCACTCTCAACATCACTGTGGATCAATGTACGGTGGGCGGTAGTGATCTTATTTCGCGATACCAAGGAACCGTTGCGTTAAACTACTTCGCAGATCCAACCGATACTGGCGCAGTGCAGGCTGCGACTAGCTGGACCGCGTCGGTTACTGCAAATGATGGCACCGCAACGTCAGCGGCCGGGACTGCAACGACTGAAATCAATACACTGCTCTCGTTGGATGTGACGGGGACGGTAAACTATGGAACCGTTGCACTCTCGGGGACATCAGCGAACCAGACGGTGAGCGTTACGAACACAGGGAACGCTGGCATTGACGCTACAATCTCGGGAACAACCGGGTCGTTCACTTGTACAGTCGGAAACTTTACTCTCGGATCGGCAGAGTGGAGCTTGAGCCCTGTCTTTACCTATGGCACTGGTACGGATATCACGACCATCTCTGCAGCCCTGCACTCCGCGGTTGGCGCACTGGTAGTACAACGGACCGCTGGGGTTTCGTCGTCGAACTTCTACACGGCGGTTCAGCTTCCTGCCACCGGTATCTCGGGGACTTGTACGAACACCTTGACCGTTGCCGCTACCGCAGCGAACTAATTCTGCGGATCGGCTACGTGAAAACTCCTCTTGCCCTTAAGAGGAGTTTTCCGTTTACACCCGCAGCATTGCCAGTACAATGATCACAAGCAAGACGAGGAGCGTTGAATAAAAGAGCGTTTGGATTTTTCGATGTTCGCGTTGGAAGGTCATGTATGAATGCGCATACGCTCCCTCTGAAGATGGGGTTACGATGCGCAGAAATGCTGCACTTGGGTCGCGCCGGAGCAGGTGTGGAAGGTCTTTCGGCTGTTCAGCAAGCACGACCATGTGCACCCCAGTAGAGGCAAGAAATCCAATAGCAAATCCCCAGACAGTCTGGTGGCGAGCAAGTTCAAGTAAGGAGTACTTCAAACTCATGGTAATACCAGTCAGGGCAAAAGGTTCCGGAAGCATAGAGGATCACGCTATGGGCAAAACAATGCATCACTATCTTCGGCAAACGGCATTTCTTGTGGCGCATGTGCTCTTGGTGTTCACGATTTTGCGGTTCTTTGTGCTAGACGTTGGGACCGTGGACGGGCAATCAATGGAGCCGTTGTTTCGTGACAATGCAATTCTGCTGGTGAATAAACTCGGGGCGTTTTTTGTTCCGTTAAAGCGCGGAGATGTTGTGCAGTTCTTCCCACCAGGGCGCGATGCGCAGATGCTTATTAAGCGCGTCATTGGCCTGCCGGGAGAAACCGTCATTGTAAAGCGTAACAAAGTTTTCATTCGCAACGCAAGCGGGAGTGAGACTACGCTCCTTGAACCATACCTTCCGAGCGACACACGCACTGACGTTCGCTTCGACCAACCAAATATCTTTTCCGTGCCTGCCTCATCCTACTTCCTCCTCGGTGATAATCGGCCCTTTAGTGGGGATTCTCGGGAGTTTGGCCCGGTGCACCGCAAGCGTATTGTCGGCGCTCTTGTTCAATTCTAGAGCGTTTCGTCAATGGTTTGGTTGTGAAAGCGAATGCGGCGTGTGGCCATGCTTGGATCCGTGAGCACAAGAGTTTGTTTACCAGTTGCAAGCTCAAGGATCAAGAGGTTGTTTCGTGTTTTGAGCAGCACATGCTCCCCATCTGAAAGCCAGGCAATGCGCGCAAGCGCCGGGACGCGGCGCCAAGACCATCCTTGTTTGTCGAGGACGAGAAGAAGCCCGAGGAAACGCCAGAAGGTTCGTGTTCCGTGGATGCCGAGAACTTGGCGGGGACTGGTGTTTACCGGGGTAAAAAGTTTTGAGAGCTTTTGGAAGCGTAATGCATCGCTATCGGCAAAGAGCTGCTCTGGTTTCTTTTTCCATGGGTCATAGACAAAAAGTTGACCGCTCGTCGTTTTCATCACAAACTCATGGTTTGCGTCTGGGTTCCAGCGCGCGTCAGTGATCGCGCCTAATGCTAACTGTTTGCAGGAGGGAGGCGTTGAGCCAATACGTTCCACAATGCAGTAGAGCGTGCCACTTTTTGCAGTGCGAACCGCAATAGCAAGGTATGTGGCATTTGGGTTTTCGCTTGCGCCAATGATCCGCCCTTCTGCAGGGAGCTTGTCAACGGTTATCGACATGATACGCTCTCCTCTTTCAAAGTAATAGAGAAGTCCTTTGTTCATCGGGGTCGCATTTTCTGGGAACACTTCGGTGACAATAACGTTGCCGCTATCTGTAAAATGCGCGCGCCACTGTCCAATGATAAATTGCTCTTTTCCGTCTGTAAGGCGCAGCATCAGCAGTCCGCGCTGGCCGTTACGCATCATATCATCAATCGCAAGAAGGTTTGCCGTACGCTGCCAACGAAGTTCCGAGAACGGAGAGTGTTTTCTTTGGATAGGTAAGATCAGTACAGTAAGCAGCGTGGTACTGATGACGAGGAAAATTATGGACTTGGCATTTGGCTTCATAGCACGAGTATGGTATCATGGATAAAAGTGTTCTGCTATAAGTTATCCACATCTCTAAAATTAAAAATCGTTTTATCTTTTTGAATAGATACCATGCCTATGAAGTATTTTGCTATCGTTGCCGGAGTTACTGCAGCAGTTCTCGTGCTGGTGATTGTGCTGCTTCGTGGCGGGAGTGTTTCAAAGCGCGCAGAGCTTCCGAAGTCACCTGCTCGGGGGGCTGTGCCATCGAGGGCTGAAGTGCCACCTCCAAACTCGCGCATTACCCAAGAGGTGCGAGTTTTGGAGCCAGAAACCGTGGAACAGCGGGTCAACGTGAAGAAGTAGCGCCACAGTTCTTGTGAGCAGAACATGAGAGGGAAAACCCCTCTCATTTTTCTCTCTCTGGTATACGGTGTATACTCTAAACAATATGCGAGACGCTCGTTTGAGGTTTGTATATCAACTTCTTGCAATCGTGGCAGTGTTTTTATTGACAAGGAGCGCTGAGGCTGGTCGGGTGCAGATGATTTTGCGTATAGCGCCTTCGGAGAATTTTACTTCTTCACAAGGAGAATTTGGACAGCCTCCACCTCCACCATCGTCTTCAGGTCCTCCACCCCCTCCGCGTTCTTTTTCTCCGCAACCTCAAGAATCGCGACCACCTCTAACTTTTTTACCACCTATTCCATTACTCTTTGAGACATCGCGGCCACCACTGGCGCTGCTGCCTGCTGATGCAGTGCTTCCGTCGCGAATACTTCCTAGTACCTTTATTGAAACAGCGCCAGCGGATCGTAAGGCGCAGGAACAACTTCGAAAGCTCTCGATGCTTGAGAGTATTGCCCTGGTAAGTCCGATCGCTGTGGCAAAGACCTTGGGACTTGAGGCACAAGTATTCACTCGGCGTGTCGACGACACTCGAATGATTCTAGAAGAGAACATTGCGCATACGACCACGGTTAAGCCAACTCTGCTCGTTAGTGATGCGTTAGCAACGGTCCTTGCAGCGCGTACTGCAGCAGAAGCAAAACCCCCGAGCGCTGAACATCTTGGCCCGCTTCTCAAGAAGATCAACATTCTGTTAACTCCGGAGGTTGTTGGTGCGGCAAACCACACATCAGCGAAAAATCTCGCCCTTGCAGAAGTCGCAACAGGCTTCGTTACTGGGGCGACCATTGATCGGATCAAAGTTGGGAGCGTTTTTCCAGAGCTCGGTAAGGTGCTGAAGCAGTCTGAAGAGGTAGTTATTAAGGAGGGGATTTTCCAGCGCGTCCTCGGTCATCTCCCAAAGACGAGAGCAGAATGGGATGTCATCAAAGCAGTTGCCTATCAGCAAGATGTTCCTGTTGGCCTGGTAAGCAACAAGAAAGTGCTCGATCGCGCAACAGCGGTGATGCAGCGATACGAGAAAGCGACTGGTGTCACCATGGCAAAGCTTGCAACGGCTACAGATGTAGCTGGACGAGCACAATACGAACAGGTAAAGCGTTTCATCTGGGCAGTAGCAACAAGTTCCACTGCGATTCCCTTTGTTAAACCATCTCGGGCGCGTCTAAAGTCAAAGCGATAATCACATGAACATTTATTCTATGCCAAAGATTATCATCATCGACGACGAAGCAATGATTACAAAGATGTATGAGCAAAAATGTGTCCAGGCAGGCTACACGGCGTTTTGTGCGTTTAACGGACGCGACGGTCTTGCCCTTATTGCGCGCGAAAGCCCAGACCTCGTGTTACTAGACATTCTCATGCCGCGGATGGATGGGCTAGCAGTGCTCGAAGCGCTTCGTCGCGCTCCGGCGACGAAAGCGCTGCCCGTACTACTGCTCACGAATCTCGGCCATGATGACGACATTCGACACTGCGAGCAGCTTGGGATCTCGGGGTATTGTGTAAAATCGAAGTACACCCCAGAGCAAATTCTTGAGAAGGTTCAAGCGATTCTTGGCAGCTTGTAAGGCGTCCATTGATTCCATAGTGACGGTGCGTTGACCAACGCACCGTTTTTTGATAGGGTTGATGCGCCGCTTCTTTATGATCCTCTCTGATCGCACTTTGCAGAAAATGATTAACGCGGGCGGTTTGATTCGGCCCACAAATGGAACGCCGATTCACATTAGTCCGGGTTCGGTGGACTGCCATTTGGGCAATCACTTCCTGCTGGTTGAGGATACGAAGATGGATGTGCTCACCCTGGACTCCCCGATCGAGTACCGAGAGATCGAGGCCCAGAGCATCACCTTGCCGCCGCATTCATTTCTGCTCGCAAAAACTGAAGAGTACTTGATAGTGCCGGATAATCTTACGGTCTTTGTCATGGGCCGAAGTTCGATTGGACGCATGGGCTTGTTTGTGCAAAATGCCGGTTGGGTAGATCCGGGCTTTGAAGGCACGATTACGCTCGAGCTTTTTAACGCAAACTCCCTGCCGATTAAACTTCATGCGGGCCGCAGAATCTGTCAATTTGTTTTCTGTACTCTTGACGACCATGCCGAGCATCCGTACCAGGGCAAATACAAAGGGCAGATCGCAACCGTGGGCAGTCAAATTTACAAAGACCCGGAGGCCGCGGCAAATCTAGCACAGACCAAGTTGGGGGTGTAAGCAGTGGCGTAGTACGTATTACGCACCGATGTAATAATGGTGCCCATAGCTTAATGGTAAAGCACTGCTCTGTGGCAGCAGAAACACGGGTTCGATCCCCGTTGGGCACCCCAGAACTATCAGAAGTCGGATGTCGGAGGTCAGAGGTCGGAACGAGATCCCTCGACTTGGCTCGGGATGACATTTAGCCGCAGTCCCATTGGACATTAGGATTTTTAATTTCAGAAGCCCTTCGACAAGCTCAGGGCATAAAATATATTGGCTGAGCGAAGTCGAAGCCCTTCTGAAAAAGAATGTATGCCTCCTCGATATGATTTTCCAAACCGTTCCCCGTGGGGATGGATGATTGGCGTGTTTATTGCTTTAACCTTACTTGGGAATATGAGCTGGCTTCTTCCGATCGTTGTTATTGCCGCAGTTGGCTATGCGCTCTGGAAAAGCCAGAGCGGCAGAGCGAAAGTTCGCGACATTTCCGATGTTGGCGGGTCTGGTTTCCCAATGGAGAATCTCGGCAAATGGGCAGGGTGGATTTTCGGCGGCATTGTGGCTCTTGCCATTCTCATCAGAAGCATTGTCATTATTCCGGCCGGAACCACAGGGGTCGTTCATGTATTTGGGAAAGTGCGGGATCGTGAACTTGCAAGCGGAATTCATCTCGTGAATCCACTGGCGCGCGTGGAAAAAATGAGCATTCGCACACAGGACTTCTCCATGACCAAACAGCGCGAGGGCGGGGCAGGCGATGCGATTTCCGTGCTTACCAAAGAAGGATTGGACGTGGCTTTGGACATTACCGTGTTGTATCGCCTCACCGAAGCCAAAGCGTCTGATGTATTTAAAGAGTTTGGGCCAGCATACGAGGAGCGGTTAATTCGACCAGTGATCCGAAGCGCGATCCGACAAATCATTGCCGAGTTTGAAGCCAAAGATGTCTACTCGGCGCGCAGGCAAGAAGTGGTTGGCCAACTGCGGACACTTCTTACCCAAGAATTCGAGCCGCGCGGGATTGCCTTGGAGGAAGTGCTGCTGCGCGATGTCGGGCTTCCAGAGAAATTAACCCAGAGCATTCAAGAAAAACTCACGGCCGAGCAAGAAGTGCAGCGCTACACATTTATCTTAGAGACCGCCAAAAAAGAAGCCGAAAGAAAACGCATCGAAGCTGCCGGACAGCGGGACTCCCAGAAAATTATCGGCGAGAGCTTAACTCCGAGCTACCTTAACTACCTCTACATCCGCGAACTCAAAGATCGCCAAGGCACCATCTACGTGCCGACCTCCCCCCAAACCGGCTTGCCGTTGTTTCAGAACATCGGTCGGTAAGGGATGATGGTAAGGAACTTTGAATTACGAAACTCGGCGTTTTTATTCCATGAGCGCAGTCGAATGGCTACCGAAATCGTCCGGAAATAATCCTTCTGATCCTGCCGGAGAATCCCGCCGTCGGCCGTCCGAGATTCCTCGGTCCGACTCGGAATGACAATTCCATATACTTCTAACTCCATACTCTTTATGCAATACTTTGATTCCCTTCTTCAGTATCGCGATCTTGGAGTGCTCGTGCTTCGGCTGGTCGTGGGCTACATCTTTATCTACCACGGCTGGCCAAAACTGTTCGGCGGAAAACTTGCCGGAATGGACATAAACCTCAAGGGATTTGCCGGCTGGCTTGGCAGCATGGGGCTTCCGATTCCTCTGGTGCTTGCGGTCATTGTTTCGGTAGTCGAGGTATTTGGTGGACTTGCTCTCGTGCTTGGGGTCGGCGTGCAACTGGCCGCTGGGTTACTCTTAGTTGTTATGGCAGTTGCCTCGGTTCTGAAGAAGACCAAAATGGGCAAGCAGTTTGCCGGAGATGGCGGCTACGAGTTTGACTTGGTACTGCTTGCGGCCAGCGTTTTCTTGCTTCTCAACGGCGCAGGAGTATATGGATTTTGGCGATAAGCGGCCAACGTGCTATACTTGAATCCTGTGGATACACCAATCACTAAAACCGATCTGAAGGAATTTGGGGAAAAGCTCGGCCGAGAGGTCGCCGAGACGGTTCGACGTGAATTTCGTGCAGAGCTCATAGAAACAAAACAGGAAATCATCGCGCACTTTAACGCAAGTCAGGGTTTACAAAACGAGAAATTAGAAGCTATTCAGGAAGACATGGCCAAAGTGAAAAGCGCTGTCCTCGACCTTCTCGCGACAGATCGCCACCTTCATAACCTCGTACGCGAACTCAAGCGAAATGGAATCCCGCTTGATGAAGCCCGCGTATTCGCTGTCTAAAACATCGCGCCCGTGTACTTGGAACGGCTTGAAATTGCCGGCTTTAAGTCCTTTGCCAGAAGGACGGTTTTTTCGTTTCCAAATCCAGAAGGAAAAGGGAATGGGATCACGGCTGTCGTGGGTCCCAATGGTTCTGGAAAAAGTTGTCTTTTAGATTCGATTCGTTGGGTTTTAGGCGAACAGAGCGTAAAATTACTTCGAGGAAAAAAGAGCGAGGACGTGATTTTCTCTGGCTCGAGCAAACTGCCAGCCGCGCGGGCTGCAGAAGTAACCCTGGTATTAAATAACGACGTGCCCCCACTGGTGGAGAGCGCTCCCTCCACTGCTCATCCGGAAGTGGAGCATATATTAAAGTCGAGCTCGATTGCGATAAGTCGCGTGCTCGGGCGCGACGGGACGAGCGAGTATCTCTTAAACAATGAACGCGCGAGGCTTACTGACATCACGATGCTTTTAGCCCGCATTGGGCTTGGGAGCAACACCTACTCGCTCATTGGTCAGGGCATGATCGATGCATTACTTCTGTCCTCTCCTAAAGACTGGAAAGAGTTTTTTGATGACGCGACCGGTATCACCCCGTATCGTCTCAAGCGCGACGCGACGCTGCGAAAAATCGAAGCCACGCGAGAAAATTTGAAGCAGGCCGAGGCATTAAAGCTTGAAATTGAGCCGCGCGTGCGATCATTGGCAAGACAGATGAAACGTTTAGAGCGCCGCGAGCAGTTTTGCCGCGAGCTTGCGGAAATCGAAGTGCGCTACTTTGGCACCCAGCTTGCAATACTAAAACAAGAGCACGAACGCAGCCAACAGACATGCGCCAAATTCGAGCAAGCGCTTGCGGGGGCAGACCGCGAGCGGTTAGCGCTTGAACAGCGTTTTGAGCAATTAACAAAGGCGCGCGGCGGAGTCCAGACAGAAAAGCTCCATGAGCAGATGATGGCGCTCATGCGCACTCGTGAGAAGCTCATTACCAGTGGAAGAGGTCAGAAGTCCGAAGTCAGAAGTCAGAAAGTGAGCGATGTTGACATGGAAGGTTTCCGCCGAGATTTGGAGCAGATGGCCAGCGAACTTGAGAAAGTGATAAGTTTGGAAGGTGCACGAGCTATAGCAGCTCGCTTGCGGACGTTGGCCATGCAACTGGAAACGGACGCGCGTGAAGAGAAGCTGTTGAATTCAGAAGCTAAGCTTCTCGGGAGAAGCTTAGCTTCTGCTCATTCGACTGCGAGCGTAGCTTCGCGCGAACTCGAACACATTGACTCCGAGCTTGCCAAACTCGAAGCCGAGATGCGCGAACTCCGGCATCAAGGACAAGAGGAACAAAAGGTGCTTTTGGAATCCCAGCGAGCGTTAACCGCGCAAAATCAAAAACGGCAGGAGATCGCAAGCGCGCTTGAGCATGCGCGCGTGGAACTCGCCCGCCTGGAAACCCGCAAAGAGTCGTTGGATCGCGAAATTCAAACCGATGTGAGCGAGGAAGTCCGCGCGAAAATTTTCAATACCATAGTCCCTGAGCTTGTCGAAGGGCGCGCCGCACTTTCCGACGCCCAAGCCGAAGAACTTCGCCACGACATCCAGCGGCTCCGGCACGAACTCGAGCTTATTGGCGGCATTGATGAAGAAGTAAGCAAAGAATACTCGGAAGTGCATGAGCGCTATACGTTTCTTGAAACACAGATTCATGACGTCAGCACCGCGTTGGATTCTCTTTCCGAGCTGTTGCGAACCCTCGAGCGTACTATGGAGACACAGTTTTCGCAGAAGTTCTCCGAGATTGAGCGAACGTTTGCGAAAACGTTTGCTCGGCTCTTCGGCGGAGGCAAAGCCCGCATCGTGCTCGTTCAAGAAGAAGCCCCGTCCCCGGAAATTGAATCACCAATTACCCAATTACCCAATTACTCAATTACCCATTCCACCGAACACTACGGCATCACGATTGAAGCCCAGCCACCTGGAAAAAAAGTGAAGAATTTAGCCATGCTCTCGGGCGGGGAAAAAGCATTAACCGCAATCGCGTTGGTGGCGGCCCTCATTGCAGTGGCGCCAACTCCGTTTGTAGTTCTCGATGAGGTGGACGCCGCGTTAGACGAAGGCAACTCGGCTCGGCTTGCCGAGGTTATTGCAGAGCTTTCCCAAAAAACACAATTCATCGTCATCACGCACAATCGCTCCACCATGCACAAAGCCAAGATACTCTATGGCATCACCATGGGCGAAGATGGCGCTTCTCAAGCGCTTTCGGTGAGCTTTACAGAGGCTGAGGCCCTGGCACCAGACGCTTCTTTACTGTCATCTTAGGCTTGCCTGCTTTTCGAAATCAGCTCGCGCTATACTCACGGGGCAAAAATATCCGTATGGCAGATACTGTTACGAAAGACACACTCCAATACTACTGGCGCGAAGCACGGTCGTATAAAGCGGCGCTCGGTTTGCTTTGGTTTGGTTTGGCAGCTGCATCCGTACTTGACGTCGTCATTCCCCTTTATTACAAGCGTTTTTTTGATACACTCGCTTCCCCGAGCGGCCCGACGCCGTTGATCCTTGCAAGGCTTTGGCACCTCGTGTTGCTCGTGGCGACACTTCACGGCGTAAGCTGGCTCTTATTTCGAGCGCTTTCATTTGCCACAAACTGGGTGATTGCTCGGATCATGGCAAACATCTATAGTCGGGTGTTTGACTACCTTCAGTTTCACAGTTTCGGATTCTTCTCTAATCACTTTGTCGGCTCGCTGGTCAAACGCGTCGTGAAGTTCGTTTCCTCGTTCGAGCGCCTCTATGGAAAGGTCTACTGGGATCTGCTGCCGCTTGCGGTGCGTCTCGTGGGTATTATGGTCGTGTTGTTTTTTGTACAGCCAGCCATCGCGCTCATTCTCCTGCTGTGGACTGTGGTATTCATCGCGTTTAATTACCGCTTCGCGCTCTGGAAGCTTCAGTATGATACCGCGCGCTCCCAGAAGGATTCCGAAACCACTGCAGTGTTAGCCGATGCGATTACGAATGCAACGAACATCAGGCTATTTTCTGGATTTCGATTTGAGCTTGGCCGTATTCAGAAAGCCATTGAGGAGCTGCGACAGTTACGGTTGCTCACATGGAATCTCGGCGACACCATGGAGGCGATTCAGGGTGCGCTCATGATTGTAGTGGAGATCGGGCTCATGGTGACGGCGTTATATTTTTGGAAGCAAGGGGCGCTTACCATTGGCACGTTCGTACTGCTGCAGACATACATGCTGTACCTCTTTGATCGGCTATGGAACTTTGGCAGATTGGTGCGCGAGATCTACGAAGCATTCTCGGATGCCGAGGAGATGACGGGAATTCTCAATACCCCCCATGAGATCGTTGATACTGCTACCGCGCAGCCGCTTCGGATCACGGGAGGCAAAATTGAGTTTCGTGACGTGAGCTTTAGCTACCATCAGACGCGCACGGTGCTCCATCGCATCAATCTCACAATCAAAACAGGGGAGAAAGTAGCGCTTATTGGGCCGTCTGGTTCTGGAAAATCTACGATCGTGAAGCTTTTATTTCGGCTCTATGATATTGACCGCGGAAAAATCCTTATTGATGGATCCAAGATTCACGCGGTCACCCAAGAAAGCCTCCATGCGGCAATGAGCCTTGTGCCGCAAGATCCTATTCTCTTTCACCGCACGCTCATGGAAAACATCCGCTATGGCAAAAAAGATGCAACGGATGCCGAGGTGATCGAAGCGGCGCGCCTCGCACACTGCAAAGAGTTTATTGATACGTTTCCGTATCAGTACGAAACGTATGTGGGCGAACGCGGCGTGAAATTATCTGGAGGGGAGCGCCAACGAGTGGCAATTGCGCGGGCAATTCTCCGCAACGCGCCCATTCTTGTTTTGGATGAGGCTACATCGAGTTTGGATTCTTACTCCGAATCCTTAATCCAAAAAGCGCTCAAAGAACTTATGCGGGAAAAGACCGCGATCGTCATTGCTCACCGACTCTCAACGATCCAACAAATGGACCGGATCATCGTGCTTGATCAAGGTCGGATCATTGAAGATGGTTCGCATCAAGTGCTGCTCAAGAATCCGGAAAGCCTTTACCGGAAGCTCTGGAATCTGCAAGCTGGAGGTTTTCTCCTCGACGAGCAGGCTGAAGAAGACCCGGAAGCCGAAATCAAAGGCCAAAGCAAGGAATCCGAGCAGAGCACCACGCCTCACGAAGAAGTGGTCGAGGAGCTCGGGGCCTTGACGGTCCGTCGCGGACGCGCTAGAGTTTCGTAACTATATGCTCACCTTCAAGCTCCGTCGCGTCGGTCGGAAAAAACAGCCGTCATATCGGCTCATCGTGACAGAAAAACGCCGGGACCCTTGGGGTACGGCGTTAGAAATCGTCGGCTCATATAACCCGCGCACCGAACCCGCTACGGTGGTCTTAAATGAGGAGCGTATTAAGTACTGGATTTCCAAAGGGGCCCAGCCCACCAATACGGTGCACAATCTTTTTGTAGACGCAAAACTCGTGACTACACCAAAACGCAAAACCTTGCCTCCCGGAAAAAAGAAAGAATCCCCGACCGCAGTCGGGGCAGCTCCAGCTGCCGTAGCAACTTCAGCTCCAGCCGCGCCAGTTGAAGCAGCGGTACCTGAACCCGCTCCGGCAGCAGCGTAAAAAATAAGCAAGGCGAGGCCTCGCTCATTTTGTCATTCCGAGCCCGTCGAGGGATCGTGAAGTGCAACTTTCCCCACATGGCGAGAATTCTGAAGCCGGACTTCTTCGTATGACTATAAAAGACGTTCCGGTCAATTCTACCCAAGAGGGTACTCCTGCCAAGAGAATTAAGGCAGAAGAAGAGTTAGCGTCGCTCGATGCGGCGTATGCATTAGGAGGTCATGAATTAGTTGCGCTCGTTCTGGGAGAGATCGAACCGGACTCCCTTATTGAACAACACGCTCAAGAATTTCTCAAGTACGTGACGGAGGGGATCAAATGTTATTCGCGTGAAGTTGCAGAAATTGTGAGAAGCGGTATACGGACTGGTGCGTTGCCAAAAAACAAAAAAACATTCTTGGACATTGCGGAGGAGGCAGTCAGTGAGCGATTTCCCGAAGCGCACGCTCAAATCATCCTACTTGGAGTGGAAGTGGGCGCGCTCACCTCAAGCGACGTGACGGAAATATACCGACGATCGATTGATGAAGTTCTGAAAAAGGGGGACGTCAGTTTTGCTGCTAGTATTTTAGAGTACGGAGCAAGGCATTCGGTGTTGACAAGAGAACATTCAAAAATCTTTTTCGACGTTGCAGATAAAGTCGCGGAAAAAATAGCGGACGAAGAGCACCAAATGCACTTTTGCGCTCTCCCCTCCCTTTGGGAAAGTGCAGTCGCTGCAGAGATTTTCACGAAAGAGGATAGCGATGTTTTCCTTCGTCACGGGTATAAAATTCTCGAAGAGGGCTGGCGCAACACACTAGGCGCAGTAGTTCAATTCCTCGACGCCGGGATTGGCGCCGGAATACTTTCCAGAGAAAACCCAGGAGTGTTCTTCCAACTTGCGGAGTATGACGTAAATAAAAACGGGATGATTAGGATAAATGTTTTACAGAGAGGAATTGAGCGAGGATTACTCACAAAAGATGATACCGAAATTTTTCAAAAATTTGCCCAAGACGTCCGGGAGCGGTCGCCGGAGTGTTCGGCAAATATCCTCGAACTCGGTATCACCGCTGGCGCGCTTCAGCCGCAAGATGTTTCAAAAGCTTTTCTCGAACTTGCTGAGCAAGCAGCAACAACAAGTGACTATTATGTCTACGATGTTAAGCGCATTCTTCTGGGCGCAATGCGCGCAGAGGCAATTACTCGAGAGGAGACGTCTCAATCTTTTCTCAAGCACGTACGGAATGCATTAAACAAGGGGTCCTCGCACATGGCGAAAGATATTTTGATCGCGGGACGAGAGAATGAGGTCTTCACGCGATGGGAATATTTTCAAACGCTCCCTCTCTTTTTCGTCAAAACCCCATTGAGCCATATGCGCGCCGTGATGGCCGATCTCTTCAGGGGGCTCATTAGTGGGTAATCAATGAGTAAGTTCGTGGAATCGGACTTCTCCCGCCGTTGCAGGGCTCCGTCTTTGCGGTGGGACAGGTTTAAAACAATACTCTTCGAGCGAACTCCGACCGCGGTCTGGAGAGTCGAGAAGTACCGTTGCGGTGTTGAGTGAGGTCGCACCTCAATCATTTTTTGTTGTTATATACTCCAAAAACGCTCCGGCCACGTTCAGGCCGGTGGTTTTTTCAAAGGTCTCGAATTCGGGTTGGCGGTTGACTTCCAGGATGAACGGGCGGCTATGCTTGAACCTAATATCCACGCCCGTGAATTCGCGTTTGAGAATTTTGGCGGCATGCTCGGCGAGTTTCTTTATTTCTTGAAATTCTTTCATCGGCAGCGCTTCCAGGCGACTAGCAAATTTCGCGTTAGTCCGGAAGTCCCCGCGTTTGGGGAACCGTCGCAGCAGCATGGGCAGCGCGCGGTAGCCGAGGACCAGGACGCGGTAGTCGTACTCGGCAGGGAGGAATTCTTGGAGCATGAATGCCCCTTCTCTGTGTTGGGGGATTCGCCGATTCGCGCGAATCGGCGAATCGTTCTTGAGGATATTCACCGTTTCCCGATAGGAACGCGCGAGAAATACTTGCTCTCCTCCAGCCCCGTGGATGCCTTTGACCACGAGCGGGAAGCCGAGTGTGGGGGCAGCGTCCGCGAACGCCTTATGGTTGGTCGGCGCGAGCATGGTTTTCGGAACCGGCACGCCATGCTTGGCAAGCACGAGTAAATCGTTTAACTTGCTGTAGATAACCGGGCGGCGTGCAAGATCGGCGTCAATCACGCGTTTGCCTGCGGCGCGGTAAATTCCGGCAAGGGTGAGTGCGTGCGAGATCCACCTCGGGGATTGGGTTCGAACCACCAATACGTCTGCAAGCGCTGCCTTTTTCCAGGTCGTGAGCACGCGCGCTCGCGGATGTAAGATCGTCAAAACAATACGCCGCCTGCGGGCTTCTTCGGCCAAGCGGCGGGCGCAATAGGAATCGTCATCGCCAAGGTAGAGGAGGCGCATACTCGGGTGTCAAGCGCTCTCCCATTCATTCGGTGCAATGTCCGCCTGCCGGAGGATTTCGGCCACGAGCTGTTTGGAGATGTCCGCGCGATGTGGGTTAGGGATGTGTACCTTAAACGCTCCTTTGACCATAAACAAATGACGGCCGCCGCTAAAGGGGCCATCGAATCCAAGGTGCCGGAATTTTTGTACCAACTTACGCCATGGCAAGCTCTTTGGCATAGTGCGGCAGTACGCGGCGTTGCGCGGGCACGGAAAAGCCGGGGATACTGTTGCCATCGCGAAGCTTCAGCACCAGCCAATCTTCGAGCACGTTGCGGAGTTCTTCACGACACTGTTCGAGAGTTTTCGCATTCGCCCATACACCCTTGAGGCCAGGGATTTCGCCGAAGTAGGTCCCGTCCTCAAGAATTTTATAGCGCGCGAGGGCTATTCTTTTTTCGATAAATTCCGTGAGCATATAGTCCCATCATAGCAGAACGACTGCTGATGGCAAGAGGCACGCATTGCGCGACGTTATCTCTCCAGAGTGAATTTCACGAATTGGTGTTTGCCTTTTTGAAGCAGTGACCCCTTTTTTGACAGAGTGAACACCTTTTTTTCGTCCGTCACAACCGTGCCGTCCACTCGCACCCCGCCTTGAGCAATAAGTCGGCGGGCGTCGGTTTTGGAGCTCGCGAGTTTGGCAACAATCAGCGCCTCAACAAGCGGAATCGTTTTTGTTTTAATTCGGACTGTTTCAGCAGAACTCGGTCGCTCGCGTTTTTGAAAGATGCGCACAAATTCCCCTTCAGCGCGGCCGGCAGCTTCGGTGCCGTGGTGAATGCTGACGACCTCGCGCGCCAGGCGCATTTTCACATCGCGAGGGTTCACTTTGCCGCGCTTCATCTGTGAGAGCATGTCGCGCACGTCTGCAGTCGGGATGCGGGTAAGCATCGTGAGGTACTGCCCTAGCAGCGCATCCGGAATACTCATGAGCTTGCCATATTGGTCGTTTGGATCCCCAAGCATCGGAATATCATTTTTAAGGCTCTGGCTCATCTTGCGTTTGCCATCAGTGCCCAGCAGCAGTTCCATGGCCACAATGTCTTGCGGAGTTTGCCCTGCGTCTTGCTGAAGTTTGCGGGCCTGCAGTTCATTAAAAAGTTGGTCCGAGCCCACCACAGTAAGGTCTGATTTGAGCATAACTGAATCATATCCTTGAAGCACTGGGTACACCGGCTCATGCAGGCCGATTTCTTTTTTGGCTTTGATTCTTTCGGCAAACATGTCGCGTTCGAGCATCCGGCTTACGGTGAACCGACTCATGAGCCGTAAAAGTTCTTCCGCGCTCATGTCATCGTACCATTCGCTGTTGGTTCGGATTTCAATGCGATCAAAGTCGAGAATATGTCGGATTTGGTCAATGTAGGTTTTGGCTGCTTGCTCCACTTGTTCTTTGGTACGCATGGTCCTTTGTTCTCCCCTGTCTGTCGGATCGCCAAAGCGCGCGGTAAACGTGCCAAGGAGAAACATCACGGTGTGCCCGAGTTCTTGGAAATCTCGCAACTTTAAGTAGACCGCGCTGTAGCCCAAGTGAAGCGTGTCGGTCGTGGGATCCACGCCGTGTTTCACGCGCAACTTCTGCCCGGAAAGCAGCTTTTTCTCCAGGTCTTTGCGCACCGCAATCTCGGTGACCCCGCGGCTAAGAATCTCGGCGATCTTTTCTTTGGAGAGTGGCATAGACTACAAAACTACAAATCTTCTACAAATACTACGAATACTATGGTCGGCGTTATTTGATGCTTTGAAGCTGCTCACGAAGTTTTTTAAGGCGTGTTTCTTGCTTGGCGGCATCCGCCTTCTTTGTCGAAACAATATCACGCGGAGCGTTTTTGAGAAAGTTTTTGTCTTTGAGTTGTAAAGTCAGACGCGAGATATACGTTTCGGTCTCGGTAATCGTTTTTTTCAGGCGTGCGGTTTCTTTTTCCGGGTTGATATACGCGCGTAGGTCGAGGTGAATTTTTGCGCCCGGGATGTCGGGGTGTAACGTGAGGAGGCGGCGAGATCCCTCGGGGCTTCCGCCAGAGGCGGATCCTCCTTTGGAGGACGGGATGACGGAGTTGGCGCTTGGGATGACTATTGAGGTTTTTGCGAGGTGGGCAATCAACAACGATTGTTCTGCAAGTTGTTTTGGGGCCTTAAGATGCATTGCGATTTTTGCAGAGGGCGGGATGCTAAAGTCGGCGCGGGCCGAGCGGATTTCACGAATGATGGTTTGAACTGCGGCAAAGGTTTTTTCCGCTTTAGGATTGAGCCATTTTTTTTCTGGCATTGGCCAGTCGGCGATCAGGAGGAGGTCTTTGCTCGGCTTTGAATGAGACGTTGCGAGATCCCTCGGCTTGGCTCGGGATGATAGCGTGGCGTTGTTCGTGATGACAGACCAAATGTGTTCGGTGACAAACGGCATGAACGGATGCCAGAGTTTGAGGAGCGTTGCAAGGACGCATTCGAGCACGGCAATTGTGTTTGATTGCGGATTGCGGATTGCGGATTGTGTCACCGTACTCGATTTACTTGTCTCGCTTGTTAGCTGCCACTTCGCGATTTCTATGTACCAATCTGCAAATTCGTCCCACGTGAAGTGCCGGAGCGTTTCGGCAGCTTGGGAGAAGCGGTATGCTTCGATATGCTCGGTGACTTCTTCGATGACGCGCTGTAATCTCGATATGATCCAGCGGTCGGCAAGGGTGGAGCTTGCTGTATTTCGAGATCCCTCGACAAGCTCGGGATGACGGAGTGGGCGCTTGGGATGACGATTTGCGTCAATTCGTATATTCGTGTCAGATTCGTAATTCGTAGGAACGCTACTCACGTAGCGTGAGATGTTCCACAACTTATTTACGAAATTCCGATACCCTTCAATTTTTTGCTCGGAGAGCTTGACGTCGTTTCCAGGCGTGGTGCCAACGACCAGCGCAAGTCGGACCGCATCCGTGCCAAACTTTTCCGCGACAACGAGCGGGTCAATGACATTGCCAATGCTTTTGCTCATTTTTCTGCCTTGCGCGTCGCGGACTAGCCCGTGGAGGTAAACGGTTTTGAATGGCACCGTCTTTAACGCATACTCGGTCATTAAAATCATCCGGGCAACCCAAAAGGACACGATGTCATAGCCAGTTTCTAAAACAGAGGTTGGGTGAAACCTCTGGAGATCGGATGTCGGAGATCGGAGGTCGGATTCTGACTTCTGACTTCCGACCCCTGACTTCTGTTGGTTGTGCCAACCAAGAGTTGTGAAGGTCCAGGCGCTTGAGCTAAACCAGGTGTCCAGGGTATCGGGGTCTTGTTCGAGAGCGCCCCCGCAGTTTGGACAGTGTTTCGGCAGTTCTGCACTGACGATTGGTTGATCGCACTGCGTGCGAGATCCCTCGACAAGCTCGGGATGACGGAGTGGGCGCTTGGGATGACTATTGATTTTGGATTTTTCGGTTTTGCAGTACCAAACGGGAATTCGGTGCCCAAACCAGATTTGTCTTGAAATGCACCAGTCCCGAAGATTGTTCATCCAGTGGAAGTAGACGTTCGTGAATCGGTCTGGGATAATTTTGATTTGACCGCTTTTGACTGCGGCGATGGCGAGGTCTTTGAGTGAAACGGTAGAATTGGAGCCAAAGCTTCGCTTCGGGATCTTAGGCCGGAATTTTTTATTGACATCCACAAACCACTGGCGTTTGGTCAGCGGCTCGATGGGCGTGTCACATCGGTAGCAGACCGAGAGGTTGTGGATATAGTTTTCATCAATGCGGTCCACCAGTCCTTTTGATTTCAAAATCTTGACAATGGCGGCTCTGGAGCTCCGAGCATTTTTTCCGGCAAACGAGCCGGCAGCATCGGTGAAATCCCCGTTTTCATCAATGATGTCGTGGATCTGCAGATGATGGCGCTGGGCAATGTCAAAGTCCTCAAAGCTGTGTCCGGGCGTGATGGTCATGGCGCCACTGCCAAATTTTGGATCAATGACCGAATCTGCAATGACGTTGGCATGGACCCTGCCTTCAATCCACTCCACGTCGAATTCTTTGCCGACCATTTTTTTGTAGCGGCTATCTTTGGGATGCACCACAATGGTTTTATCCGCAAACTTGGTTTCTGGCCGTGCTGTGCCAATCACCACCGGGCCGTATTTAAAGTAGTAGAACGGCGTTTTCTCTTCTTTGTATTCAACCTCATCGTCAGCCAACGTGGATTTACACCTCGGGCACCAGTTCACAATGCGTTTACCGCGGTAAATAAGCCCGTCGTTATACATCATGACAAAGAGCGCGCCCACTGCATTGGAACGCTGCTCGTCGAGCGTATACGCCTCTCGGCTCCAGTCGCAGCTTGCCCCCATTTTGCGGATTTGCTTTCGGATCGTGTCCTTGGACTTCTCAACAAAGTGCTCAACGCGTTTCAAAAACTCCTCTCGGCCCAGATCGTGGCGGGTTTTGTGTTCGGTTTTCCAAAGCTCTTTTTCCACGACGTTCTGCGTGGCAATGGCGGCGTGGTCAGTTCCTGGAATCCAGAGCGTGTCATCGCCTTTCATTCGATGGTAGCGCACCATGATGTCTTCGATTGCCAGCATGGTCGCGTGGCCGAGATGCAGTATCCCGGTGGCATTGGGCGGGGGCATGACGATGGAAAAAGGGCGAGCGACGGAAGAAGTTACGCTTTCGTTGGATGGAGCAGAAGCTAAGCTTCTCTCAACTGCTTCGGTGGCAAGAAGCTTAGCTTCTGAATTAAACTGCTTTGCTTCTTTGAGCAAATCTGGATTAAAAAAGCCAGACGCTTCCCAGCGTTTTTCAATGGCGTCTTCCACAGCTTTGGGATCGTATGCGGGAGGGAAAGTCATAAAGGCCCACGAAACAACGTCATGCCAAAGGCAGATCCGCCTCTGGCGGAAAAGCTCTACGAATTCAACGAAATGATCATCCCTCATTCACTTTCGTGGTATTCGTAGCAATTTCGTAGTTTCGTAACGCTATAATATCAAGGTTTTGCTTCCTTGTCACTCAATGCCAGTCTATGGTATAGTGTTACGGTATGCGACCAATCCTCAAAAATATTTTTTTCTACCTCTTAGGGTTTCTTATTCTCTCGATGCTTGTATCGAGTTTATCGCTTGGACGCGAGCGGGCAAAGTCCGTAGCGCTCTCTCTGCTTATTGAGCAGGTGAAGAGCCAGAAAGTGAAGAGCGTTGAGGTCCATGGGGATCGACTTGAGGTGCGCTTAAAGGATGGCAGTAGCGAAAGTGCGCTCAAGGAGCCGACGCAAACGGTGAGTGAATACCTCAAGGATTTTGGCGTGACTGCTGAGCAGCTCAAAGACGTTGAGATCGAGGTAAAACGTGAATCTGGTTTTTCATTTTGGCTCGGAGCCCTCGTGCCTTTTCTGTTCCCATTTCTTTTGATAGGACTTTTTATCTACTTCATGAGTCGACAGATTCAAGGGGCGAATATGCGCGCGCTTTCGTTTGGCCAAAGCAGCGCTCGGGAAAGTTCCAAAGACGCCAAAAACAAAGTGACGTTTGCGGATGTTGCCGGAGTCAAAGAAGCCAAGCAGGAACTCATGGAAGTGGTCGAGTTTTTGCGGCAACCCAAGAAGTTTACCCAGCTTGGGGCAAAGATTCCCAAAGGGGTCTTGCTGCTTGGTCCACCGGGAGTTGGGAAAACCATGCTCGCGCGCGCCGTTGCCGGGGAAGCCAACGTGCCGTTTTTTCACATGAGCGGTAGCGAATTTGTGGAACTGTTTGTGGGAGTCGGCGCATCCCGGGTGCGCGATCTTTTTGCCCGCGCAAAGAAGAATGCGCCCTGCATTGTCTTTGTGGATGAACTGGACGCGGTGGGCCGACAGCGCGGCACTGGACTTGGCGGATCCCACGATGAGCGTGAGCAGACGTTAAACCAAATTCTCGTTGAGATGGACGGGTTTGATCCTAATGTAGGGATTGTTGTTACTGCCGCTACAAATAGACCGGATGTTTTGGATCCAGCACTTCTGCGACCAGGTCGGTTCGATCGCCGGGTAATCCTCGACGCTCCAGATATCAATGATCGCGAGGAGATCTTGAAGATCCACGCGAAGAATAAACCGTTGGCTCCGGATGTCCAACTTCGACGCATTGCCGAACGCACCCCTGGATTTACCGGCGCTGACCTTGCGAATTTACTGAACGAAGCAGCAATTCTTGCTGCGCGTCGCAATCAGCGACGCGTAGAGCAGACGGAAATTCTTGAGAGCATCGAGAAGGTGCTGCTTGGTCCAGAGCGGAAAAGCCATCTTTTAAGTGACGCCGAGCGGAAGATTACCGCCTACCATGAAGGCGGACATGCCTTGGTCGCACATTCACTCTCTCATGCCGATCCAGTCCATAAAGTTTCGATCATCTCGCGAGGACGGGCAGCGGGCTACACGTTAAAGCTTCCAACCGAGGACCGAAGGCTCAAGACACGCTCTGCGTTTATTGACGAACTTGCCGTGCTTCTCGGGGGTTACAGCGCTGAACAGAAGTTTTTTGGTGAAGTGACGACCGGCGCCTCCAATGATCTCAAAGAAGCAACGCGGCTTGCTCGAAAGCTTATCACAAGTTATGGGATGAGTGAGGCGTTGGGGCCAAGGACCTTTGGAGAGCATGAGGAGCTCATTTTCCTTGGTCGCGAGATCACCGAGCAGCGGGATTACTCAGAAAAGGTTGCCGAACAAATCGACAAAGAGATTTTACGGCTCATTACAGACGCCAAAAGCACCGCGCTCTCTATCCTTGAACGTCGAAAGGGAGAACTTCTGCGCATCGTAGAATACTTGTTAGAGAAAGAGACTATTGAACTCGAAGAGTTTCGCGCATTGGTTGGAGAGCCAGCGCATCAAGAAGACTGTCAGGTTATCACCGAGAGTCCAAAGCGTGGTACTACTCGTGGCAGGCGTGCACTCGCTCCAACTCCGGACGCTCCGCCTGCGTTTTCTCCAACACCGGCGTAAACGTTCCTGCTGAATTTGATATTTTGGATTTAGACATTAGGATTTTTACGTCTATGCTTCTTCTCTCACTTTTTCACCAAACATGGAAGGTGTTATGGAAGAACCCTGCACTGTGGGTGTTTGGGTTATTTCTTGCCATTTTGGGGCAAGGCGGAGTTTCAGAAGTGGTGCTGCGAGCAATCTCCACTTTTTACCGTTCACCGCGCGGCGCCCAAGTTTTTGATGTTGTGCTTGAGCGCGACTTTTGGATGATCGGGAGCTTCACACGCGCAGACCTTCCGATGACGCTTTTAAAAGGCGTTGGCGGCCTCGTCGCGTTGGTGGGGATTCTGCTTTCCATGGCCGCAATTCCTTTGGCTGTGGTCGCGCTCGAGAAGCGACGTCGCGCGCTTAAAATACCAGAACTCCTCCGGGACGCTCTTGCCAATTTCTGGAAGGTGTTCGGCGTGTTTATCCTCTCAAGCGCTGCCTTCATCCTCTTGCTTGTTCCGCTTGTGCTCGTACTGCGCGCGAGCACAGACCCCTCGATTAGAGCAAATGTTGGCAGTGGAATGCTCGTAGCGCTGCTTGCAGGCGCTTCTGCGGTCGTCTTCTTCTTGGCTCTGTATGCGACCAATGCCATTGTGTTAGGTGGGTTGTCGCTTGGGCATGGGATTGCCAATGCGTGGAATATCTTCCGTCGCCACTGGGTGATGAGTGTTGAATGCGGACTCGTGTTTTTTCTTTTGAATATTCTCGCGGCCCAAGTCACCGACGCCCTCATCCGACCAATACTGGCAATTGCTTACCTTCTCACACTCTTTCTTATTGGTCGAGGATATTCGACCGTGGCATACGTAATGTTCATCCTTCTGGGCGTTGTTCTTGTGACCATCGTGTGGGTGCTGTTGGTGTCGTTTTATGCGGCGTTTCAGACAATCTTTTGGACAGTGCTTTATCGGCAGTTGAGTATTCGCATGACGTTCCCGAGTAGGCTTCATCTCTTCACGGCTCTGAAAGGAGCTCCGCAGGCAGTGGGTACCTAAATTTCTCGTATGTCGCTTCCGGGAGTTGTGCCAACTGACGATGCGGCCGAAGAGCGTTTAAGTGAAAAATTACAAGGAATCGCGCGCTCTGGCGAAGAACAGCGCGCACAAGCGCATGCGATTGAGCTTGGGTTGCCGTATGTGAACTTGCGCGAATTGCCGATTACCCAAAACGTCCTTGCCCTCATGACAGAAAGTCAGGCAAGGACGTTTTTAGTTCTTCCCTTCCATCGCGATGGGCAAGGAATCCACGTTGCCTCCCCAGAACCAAACAGTACGGCACTCAAAGAATTTCTGGTAAGTTTCAGCAGTCGACAGCGGGCCGAACTCGTGATCCATGTCATCTCCGCATCTGGTTTTACTGAAGCGCTTGAGCGTTATCGACGAATTCCAGAAGAGCATGAGAAGGTCGAGGGGGGAGTGGAGATTCGTGGGGAGGAGATTGCTGCCATGAGCGAGTCTGCCGCGACGTTTGCAAAGTTACGAGAAACATTTTCAAATATCTCGGTTTCCGATCTTTTGACTCTGCTGATTGCTGGAGCGATTCGGGGGCGGGCGAGCGATATTCACGTTGAGGCTGAATCCGGCGGGATCAAAGTGCGCTATCGGATTGATGGTGTGTTGCACGACATCGTGGAACTCCCGAAAGACCTCTGGCAGCGACTCATTTCTCGCATGAAGCTTGTCGCGGGGTTAAAGATTAATGTGGATGATGTCCCGCAAGACGGCCGGTTCACGATCTTCTATACGCCACCTTCCATAGAAAAAATTGATGTGCGTATTTCAGTGCTGCCAACTGCCTTTGGCGAGAGTATCGTCATGCGGCTGCTCATGGCGTCAAGTGTGGGAGTGAAGTTTGAAGACCTTGGGATTACCGGCAGATCTTTTGAGCTCCTCTCCAAAGAAATTGCCAGGCCCAACGGCATGATTCTCACCACTGGCCCAACCGGCTCTGGGAAAACCACGACCCTCTATGCAATCCTTACCAAACTCAACACGCCGGAGAATAAAATCATTACCATTGAAGATCCTATTGAATACAAACTCGAAGGGGTCAATCAAAGTCAAGTCGAAACCGAACGCGGCTACAGTTTTGCCAATGGATTGAAATCCATAGTTCGCCAAGATCCAGATATTATCATGGTCGGGGAAATTCGGGATCTTGAAACCGCAGACATCGCGATTCAAGCAGCGCTCACCGGACACCTGGTGCTCTCAACGCTTCACACCAACTCGGCTTCTGGCACTGTACCTCGCTTGCTCTCCATGGGTGCCAAACCGTTTTTACTCGCTCCGGCCATTAACGTCATGATTGCGCAACGGCTCGTCCGACGCCTGTGCGAACACTGCAAAAAGGAAACCCCACTGGACCCCGCCACCCTCGACCGGGTCCAACAAATCCTCACGACAATTCCAAAGGGAGAGCCGGAAACGAAGCCAGTAGATTCCGAAGCTAAGCTTCTTGCGTCAGTTGGAGTCGAGAGAAGCTTAGCTTCGGCTCCGCCCAATGGAAGCTTCACTTCTTCTCTTCACTTCTACACCGCCCCGGGCTGCTCCGCCTGCAACTCCATTGGCTATCACGGCCGCATCGGCATCTACGAAGTCATGCCCATGTCTCCAGAAATCGAAAAGCTCGTGCTCTCGGGCAAGACCTCGGAGTACGACATGCAAGCCATTGCGATTAAAGAAGGCATGGTCACTATGGTTCAAGACGGATTGCTGAAAGCTGCTGCCGGCATCACCAGCGTCGAAGAGGTCTTCCGCGTGGCCGAGTGATTTTTTGCCTCCGTGTTAAGGGTCGCTTGACGTTGGCACTTTGGGTGACTATACTGAATATGTACTCAATCGTGTATCCCTATGGCAGTCATCACTCTTCCTCAAACAACGTTTCAGTCGCTCAAGAAACGCGCAGAACTCTACGATGTTTTCTTGCGGACGCTCCCAGAGCGCCGCTGGGGCATTGAAGAGTATTCGCCGCAGCGCCTCAAGGAGTTTACGCGAGAGGACCGCATTGATCCCAAAACGCGATCGCGGTTACGGAAACTCCTCGCGCTTCGATAATCAATGCGCCGCCTTTTTCTGGATGCAAACATTTTCTTTTCCGCCGTCTGGTCAAAAGGCGGCGGCTCGTTTTCTCTGCTCGAACTGGCAAAGCGCGGCATGGTTGACCTCGTGACGGTGGCGCACGCGCTCTCGGAAGCGGAACGCAACATCGGTGCGAAGATTGGCGCCCGAGCGCTTTTGGCGCATTACGAAAATCTGCTTGCCATTGATCTTGAAGTCCAGTCGCTCTTGCTGGTGCCGCTTTCGTTTGAATTACAATTAAAACACTGTCTGCCGGAGAAGGACATCCCGATTCTCTTAGGGGCGTACCTTAGCCAGAGCGATGGACTTGTGACGCTCGATCGCAAACATCTTTTGGAAAACGCGGGGCTGAAGGCCTTAAATTTTCCGTTTTGGATTATGACCCCCGGTGATGTGCTTCAGCGTCTCGTTAGGGTTTGAAGTGTCTTTCGTATGCATGACGAAATTCTAGGGTTTCAAGGCATCACCTCCATCGAAGAGGTCTTCCGCGTGGTCGAGTAGTCGGTGTTTATTTACTATGCTACGGTTCTCGTATGGATAGATACGTTCGAAAAATCGAGCTTTCCGACCCCGATTGGATCGTGGCGCTAAAGCGGTACAGCGCCGGAGGAGAATCGAAAGCATTGAGCGATGCTCTCTGGAATCACATACCTCTTGAGGGATCGCTCAAGGAACTCGACGAAGGATTGAGCAAGGCCTTTGAGAACTCACCCCATGTTCATGAATACGGCACGCTTTGGACGGCGGTGAATAGGCCGCTGGCGGTTAAGACAGGGGAAAGAATAACTCTACCGGTGTGGCTCTCAAGCTCAAAAATGTTCGGTGGTTGTCGGATATTTGGCCAAAACTACTACCGAATATCCGGGGCAACCGGGCTTGACATGGAGCAATATTCAATAGCTGACCAGCGGCTTCACTTGGAGTTTGAGGCGCTCGTGAAGAAGGGGCAAACATTCATCGCGGGCGAGCGAAGAAAAGAAAACGTCTGGACCTACTTTTACAACGAACTAAATGGAGGATTAGACGAGGAATATGTCGACGTCGAGTTTATACCCCTCACCCGCATCAAGGAGTGACGAAGGCGTCGAGATAGTGCCCAAAAAGCGCGAACCGAGCATAATGGGTACGCGCCGTAAAACTATTCGTTTGCTATGCCAAAGACACCCGATTTTCCGCACACTGCCTCTGAACCAACCGAGGTTCAAGTGGGCAAACAGGAGCACGTTCTTGAACGCGAGCATCGGATTGCCGAGCTCGCAGAAACGCTAAAAATGCACGGCATTGACGTGCTCGCGTGGGGCAAGGGCAAGGCCAAAACGGTTGAGCAGCTCTACAATGAGATTGCTGTGGGCGAAACGCAACTCATCGAAGGCGCGGATCAAGCGCTTTTTCGGGAGGTTATCGTTGCAAAAGGGGAGGTCACCTATCTGGACGCAGCCGGCGTGACACATCGCCTCATTGAGCAAAAGCAGGTGTTCACCGATGGGCGGAAACGCACGCGCGAACTCGATACGGCAATTTCAGAGAAGATGAAATTCGGGGAAAATCCGGACGAGTCAATTATCCGCGGCGTTGAAGAAGAACTCGGAATTTCTGGCCCGATTACCGCGACGTCCGACGTTGTCCGCGAACAGCTCGAGGACTCTCCAAGCTACCCCGGGCTTCAAACCCGATACCGGCTCCATTACTACCGTATCGTTCTTGATTCGTCGCAGTACCGTCTGGATGGCTACGTTGAAAAGCAACCGGATAAAAGCACGTTTTTCACCTGGCAGCGCAGTGAACCAAAAGAGCGTTCTTGAGTATCTCGAAGACGAATCATACCTGCGGCGTTGGCAGCAGGTCGTAGGCCATTGTGAAGATTTTTTTTTGGAATCCCGCGATCACTTCGCTTTCGATGATGATCGCGGTTTTTGAATTGTAGTCAAGGAAAGCGACTTTCTTGCCGTAGATGATTTGGGTCACGTTATCCTCAAAGAGCCCGTATTTTTCCGGCACGATTTTTTCGGCGCGATTCATATCGCGTTTTTTGGTTTTCGTCATCGCGGCATTGGTGATGACAAACCGCTGGAGCCCTTTCGCGTCTCGGGTTTTGAGATACTCCCGCGGAAGGAATTTTGCTCGCGTGCGCGTCCATGTTTGGGAACTGCTGTAGCGATAAAAGGTTTCCCCGCGCTTCAGCGTCTGCACGATGTCCGAGAGAACAAAGGAGATTCCTTCGCTGCCTTCGAGGTACTTCACGACCGGACGCGCGCCGGCTTGCTGGTGCTCTTGTTCAAGCTCCGGCAGGAGCGCATCAAGCTCACTATGGAGATTTTCCAGCAGCGTTTTAAGACGCGACGGCGGTTCGGCTTGAAAGTAGACCCGCTTGCCTCGGGGTTGGCGCGTCACAAGCCCTTTTTCTAAAAGCGTCGGTAAAACTGCATACACAGTAGGCCGGTGCAGGCCCGAATGTTGGGCAATCGTAAGCACTGGCATAGCCCCAGCGCCGAGCATGGCCAGATAAACGCGCGCTTCTGCTTCCTCAAGGCCGAACTTTTTAAGCGTCAGTGTTCCGCTTTTCATAGTGAGTGTATCTTTTTCTTACACACTTTTTCTTTCAGCAATGGCCTTTTCCATTAAGTAAAAAGAATCTTCATAACAGTATAGTGCAATTCACTGTATTTGTCAAAGACAAAAAATTTCTGCCGTGATATCTTCTGCTTGTCAGTGAGACGTCCGATCTCCCTGACAGGTTCCTTTCCAAAGAGGAAACGACCCATGGCTAGCATTAAGCGGATCTGCGTGTCTGTCCGCAGTAGCGATTTCTTCGTGTACGCGTTCGTTCACCAATCATCAATTCGGCACACCTGTCAGCGTTGCGGGTGTGCTTACGAGGGGAAAATGCTTGGAAGTGTGCAGGAGGTCGAGACGGATTTGGGTAATGCGGTGAAGGCGATGAGTCCGCGCGGGAAAGCCGCGGTTGAAGCGGCTCGGGGAGAAGTGGAGAATGGCGGCCTCTGCTCACAGTGTTCGAAGTTCATGGAAGACATCGGCGCGCCCCACTTTCGCCGCTGGGGTATGCTCTCGGAGCGTATTCTTGGTATTCGGATGTGGTGGTAGGGGCTCTGGATCTGCGAGCTCTGCCGAAAGTCTGTCGCTTCACAGGTGCTGCAGACGACTTCGGCGGCAACCACGCATTCGGTTGCCACTCTGTTTCTCGCCATCAACCGGCTTTTGAGTTCACTTTATGGGATGGTGGCAAGGGAAAGGGAAAAATTGGAACGTTCTTTAGTGATCACTCCATCTGCCTCGATCCGTGCGTTTCGTTGGGCACGAACGCAAGGACTGGGGCAGGTGGGACGCACAGCCGCCCAAGCCCGGGGGGTGCCTGACGCTCTGTCTGGCGCCCCGTCAAAATGGCCTCGATACAGCGCGACGCGCGATCGGGGGACCACCGGCGCAAGGATCCACGCCGGACTGTGCGAACTCTACTGGGCAATCGATTCGCCTTTACCGGCCCGCTTGCCCTTCTCTCTTGGTGCGTCATGAGGAGTGGCGCACCAGGAAGGAAAGTGCTCTTTCCTAGTTCATTTATTGACCATCCGAACATCTTCCGAATGGTGGTATTGACAATATAATAGCTATGTGCTATACTGTGTTTTGTAAGCTTGAAAACCAAATAAAAAATCTTTCTGAGGAGAGAGTACGCTGGCCCGGCGTCTAAATGGGCAAGGTACCACGGACGAGAAGCTAAGCTTCTTGTTCCTCTGTCCCGAGAAGCTTAGCTTCTAAAACCGGGCGGAATCGAGAAGTACCAAATAGTACAGGCGGTTAGGAAATTGTTTCTCTCCTCAAGAAAGAAGCCGTTTCCTAGCCGCTTATCATTTATCCCCTGAGCGGAGTCGAAGGGCTTCTAGTCGCGAGAGTAACGCAGAGGAGTGAACCCCGTAGAGAAGCGAAGCTTCTTCTACTGGGGCAAGATACGAAACTTTAAACCTCGTCTGCGGTACCCTCTCGACGCTCCGCCAACTGGCGGATCGCAAGAGGAATTGTTCCTTCGCTACGCCATCGTTGTCCGATTTCTGGAGCGATAAAGAGGAGAGAATGCTCCAGAGATCATACACATGGTCTCGCAAAAACGTTTGGTACTGGTGGACCTACAAACCCCCTCCGATCACGATCGGAGGGG
>Ga0213870_1000037_pt1 | contig 69537 bp, 71 predicted proteins | sample WICALVC2017_Meta_FD_160119 | JGI IMG/M metagenome (GOLD analysis project Ga0213870, IMG submission 160119) | Freshwater microbial communities from subterranean cave lake in Wind Cave National Park, South Dakota, United States - WICALVC2017 | ecosystem: Environmental > Aquatic > Deep subsurface >...
GTCCATGTTTGATACCTTTTCACCTCCAAACTGCCGAAGTTTCGACCCGACAATTCTAACACACGCTTTACATACTTCTTATACCCATACCTCATAAACTGTATAGCATGTCTTGGACACCGTACATTTAACTATTTACAAAATTAGCTCATTATGATATTATAGGCCACAACTTTATAAAATATGCCATTATCTCCAGAATATCATAAAGATAGAGGAATCACTGTAGTAGACTCTATAAAATCTTCATTTTTGGAATATCATCAAAATAGAGGATTTACGACACACGAATCTTTCCCATTAGTTATTGATGATCCGACAGTTTTGTTCACAAATGCGACAATCACTCCGTTCAAATCGATGTTCTCTGGTGATAGGGATTTTTCCAATTTTGCCCTTATACAAAAATGTCTTCGTTTAGGTGGAACTGGCGGCACTTTTGACACTGCTCGTGTAGACATAAATTATACATCATTATTCAATATGCTTGGCAGCGGTCTTTTCAATGTGAGTCATGATGAGGCACTGAAATACTTTGTTGATATCTTAGGCGCACTGGGACTTAACAAGAAGAATCTCATATTCTCTTCAATTGAAGCTCATCCCCTAGAATTGTCACTAAAATCTGCCTCTCTGGACGCAAATCAGGTTCGTATCATTGAAGACCCCAAAGCATTGAAGCATGAGTGGAGCTTTGGAGAGGGGGATCTGCACGGACGTGGAGTTATCGCATGGTTTGCTTCAGAGGGTTATGATCAGAATCCAGACTTGTCTGATTGTCTGATTGTCTGCAGATTGGTAGGATTGTGGACATTGATGGAATTTCCAAAGGGGCATCAGTAATTCCTTTTGAACACACTGCATTTGATATGGGCTTGGGCCTGGGTAGAATTGAGCTTGCACTAACAGGGGAAAATAAGTTTTCATTACTCCCATGGAGAGAGCTATCGAAGCAATTCAAGGATTCAATTGGTCATATCTCTGATATGGATGCTCATTACATGGCGAATCTTTGTCGCGTGATAGATGAGTTGACCTCAGAAGGATTGATGCCTGGAAACAAGAGACACTCGTACGTACTTAGAAAAATTATTCGCTCCCTGATTGAGGAAGTTTGGCTGCAGTCGGAAGGTTTAGTGAATGTCGAAAATGTTTTACAACCTTTCATTGAAGGGTCTATGTCTGAATCCAGAGTTGCGGCAGCCATATTGGGCGAAGAGAGTTCATTACGCCAAATACTTTCTGAAGTGGACTCGAGGCGTAAAAAGCATCCCGAAATGACGGCCAGCGATCTGTATTCAACATTCGGAATAAGACCCAATCTCCTCAGTTTAATGTAGAGGATGATTAAGTTAGTTATAGCCTCAAGGCTTTTTGAGTATGGAAGTATTAAAACATCAACGGCAACTCGAGAATACAGATTGGGATTTTGTAAAGGCACGTACCATAGGTCAAGGAATTGTCTACCTATCTATCAATGGCGACAGATATCTAAGAACTGGGCCTAAAAATAGTATCCGCGATGAAGTAGAGTTTGCAAAAACTCTACATGATATGGGATTTCCTACTCCAGAAGTATTAAGTGATGGAAAGATTGATGCTGATACATACTATTTTACCGAATCCTCCCTAGGTACGAGAACTTTTGGCGATATATTTAGGGAAGAATACGCGGCCACCGGCGTCATAGAAGAGACTTCTTTTGATCAATACTGTCGTATTGCAAGTCTATTTTTAGTTGCACAGTTAAAATCAGCTTCTTCAATTAGAGAACAAGGTAATTTGCGTGACGGGGTTAATTTAGATAATGTTATTGAGGAAAACCCTGACCTTGGCAAAGAATATCTCGAGGAAGCATTCGCCATGGCAGAGGCAAGCGTCGCCAATCTACCACAAGTTTTAACGCACGGTGATTTCGGACCATTTAATATGTTACCAGGTGGAGTCATAGATTTTGAGCATAAGTTTATCGCTCCTGTGGGATTCGATGTAATCACTAGCCCTTTCAATGGCCGATTCTGGAACTTCACAGCACCTGATGGCACCAGTCAGTTAGCTTATGATTTCAATGAAAAACAGATAAGAAAATATTTAGATACAATTGATGCTGCGGCCAGCAATCTTGGGTTAGAGGATCTATCAAGTTTTACAGATGATATGGTATTGCTTAAGGCCATATGGCAAGCTTCTTTTGAGAAACAAATAGCTAAGAAACTGGGCAATAACTATAGATGGCATAATAAGAGAGAAACTTTAAGATATTGCATAAACCAATATGTAGCCAATTTACCAATTGACACAACTACATTTGGTAAACACTCAGGCTAATGCGCTACGTCTTGTTAAGTATAAGTATGGCAATTCGAGAAAATTAGGCAAGAAATCGATAAAGTCCTGGCGATATTTTTTGAATCATTATCCAATGAACAGAGGAAATGGTTTTATATGATCGTGAGTCGGTAGAGTGAGCAGATTTTATGAATGTAATAAATAAGGTAAACCAATCTGTGGTATTCAGTCATTGGGAAAAGGTCGAAAAGATTAGTATTTTTCAAAGAATTGATATAGTTCTTCCACTTTTAGCATATGCCGATACGGAATGGAATTTAGCTGAAATTGAAGGCAAGGATATTAATAACCTTTAGGGTCTAGATAAGTTGAGCTAATAATATATGCTAGAATAGCTTGTCTAGACAATGAAAAATAAATATTTTAACCGTTCCCATATTTCTGCGAAGAAATTTAGACAAATCTTAAAGTTATTCTGTAAAGATTATACAGCATTTGCGGTAAGCGATACTACAGGTATTTCACGAATTACAATAAATAAGATCTATGCTTTGTTTAGAAAAAGAATATTGTCTCTGATAAATAACGACCTCCTAAATAATGAGGTAGAAATTGATGAGAGTTACTTTGGAGCAGGAAGAGTCAGGGGCAAAAGAGGAAGAGGAGCAAAAGGAAAAACTCCGGTAGTTGGTTTGTTAAAAAGAAAAGGCAGAGTATATACTCAAATCATACCAGACTGCTCCAGGCGTGAACTTATGCCTATTATTAAAGGTAAAATCCTTACAGATACAACTGTCTATACCGATGGCTGGAAATCTTATGATGGATTAGTTTTAAACGGATACAAACACTATAGAATTCACCATCATGAAAATGAATTTGCCAGAGGAAAAAACCATGTAAATGGTATTGAGAGTTTTTGGAGTTATACAAAACGAAGACTTAATAAATTTAATGGCATACGAAAAACTAAGTTTCTCCTTCACTTAAAAGAATCCGAATACCGCTGGAATATCAGGACAAACAATGGTAATATGTATTCAGAGTTACTGAAAAACTTTAGGGAAAAACCTCTCTAAAGTTATCTAGACCCACCTTTATATATGTTCTTCTGAAGATTGGAAACAAGAAGGAGTATGTGTTCCAGATTTTAAAGTAAGTACGGCACTAAGTAATTATAAAAAATCAAACTTTGAAAATGGTAAGTATGCCAATATTAAACAAAAAGAGGATATCTTTTAGAAGAGACTTTAACGGATTGGATAGTAGACTTATTCTGGTGGCCGAAAACTTAGGTGGGACCTTTACCATAATAGAAGGTTGTAAAAGATCAGTCGCACTAGGAAATTTGAATAAATTGATGGGATTAAAAATATATCTTGGTATCTCTCCTGGGATAAAGACTTATATTTGGTCGAGATACGCACGCATCTAATATTTAGATATATTTCTTCCCAGTTGAATTATTCTATTAAACTGATATATTAAAATCGTATTCAAATTTTTGGAAAAATTTTTTGCGTTTTTTCTCACTTGCCCGCCTTTGGAGGGCCGACAGTTTTTGAGAGCGAGGCCGGAAGGCCGAGCCCTGCCTGCCGTCAGGCAGGAATATAAAATAGTAGGAGGGAGCGGAGCGACCGACTACAATGACAATAAGAAAGAGGTTCGAATTTTTTCGTAGACGTTCACTGACAGGGATTTTTCAGAAACCCTTGAAGAATGGCTCTGAATATCCCCAAGAGTTTGGAGGGTAGCAAAGCCCAAATTGTAAGTAGGGATAAGCTGCCGGTAAAAAGAAGAAAAAACGCAAAAATTGACCGGAGTCATCCTGAGCGAAGTCGAAGGATCTTATGAAATATATCGTATACTGCCGAAAATCAACAGATGAAAAAAATAAACAGATTCTTTCTATCGACCAACAAATAGCAGAGCTAAAAGAGTTTACTATTAGAGAACATTTAGAAGTAATTGATTTTGTAACAGAAGCAAAGACAGCTAAAATTCCGGGCAGAGAAAAGTTTGCAGAAGTATTAAAAAGAATTGAAAAAGGAGAAGCTCAAGGAATTGTTTCGTGGCACCCGGATCGTCTGGCAAGAAATTCCATAGACGGCGGCAGAGTTATCTATCTATTAGATACAGGAAAACTTCTTGACCTTAAATTCCCCTCTTTTTGGTTTGAAAGTACTCCTCAAGGAAAATTTATGTTATCAATTGCCTTCGGACAATCCAAATATTATGTTGACAATCTTTCAGAGAATGTTAGAAGAGGAATGAGACACAAGGTAAGGCTTGGAATTTGGCCCATGAAAGCTCCTTTAGGATACATAAATGACTCGAACACAAAAACAATTCAAATAGATTCGGGGCGATCAAAATTTATTAAGAAAGCATTTCAATTGTTTTCCGAAGAAAGAAAATCTTTTACTGCAATTTCTTTGTATCTTCATAAGTTTGGTATTTCAAAATCAGATGGTAAGCCTTTGAAAGTAAATCAAATAACTAAAATGTTAAAGGACAGATTCTATATTGGAATTCTTAAATATGCCGGAGAATATTATCAAGCTTCTCATAAAACTTATATTTCCAAGCAATTATTTGATGAAGTGCAGAAGCAGGTTGAAAAAATTGAGAGACCGAGAATAAAAGGGCATAATTTCGCATTTACTGGACTTGCCCGTTGCGGAGAGTGCAGAGCCGCAATAACTTGTGAGGAAAAGATCAAAAAATATAAAAATGGTAAATCTCAGACTTTTATCTATTACCGCTGTACCAAGAAGCTGAAACCCTGTACGCAAAAATATCTTCAGGAACCGAAGTTGGAAATTCAGATAAGAGATATCTTAGAAAAAGTTGCTCTTCCGCAGGAATGGGCGGCCGATTGGTATAGTTGGTTAGATAGAGATGAAAAAGAAGAGTTAACTTTATCTGAAAAAAATATAAACACGTTAAATGCCAAAACTGAAATTTTAGATAAGAAATTAAATTTCCTTTTAGATAGTTTTCTTGACCAAATCATTGACTCTGAAATTTACAAGAAAAAGAAGAATGAATTATTTGAAGAAAAACTAAAAATAACGGAGGAAATTGAGAAAATAAAACAGACCGGTTCAAGTTGGCTCGAACCTATGAGAGAGTTCGTGGATAGGGCTTTACAGAGCCGAAAAATCGCGCGCGCAAAAAATACAAAAGAAGATTTGGCAATCTTCGCAAAAACTGTCGGCTCGGACTTCTTTTTAACTGATCGGCAGCTTATCCCTACTTACAATTTGGGCTTTGCTACGCTCCAATCTCTTCCAGACCTCCAGAACCAGACTTTGGGAACTTTAAAGAATTCCCTTTCAGTGAGCCGCCCGGGAATCGGACCCGGAACCTATTCCTTAAGAGGGAATTGCTCTACCAATTGAGCTAGCGACCCTTATGTTTCTTGTTCCATTTAGTATACAATAATCTATACCATTAGGGCAATAGAGGCAATTGTAAGTATTCAGTTTTTACCAATGTCATTCTCACGAAAGTAGCCTTGCAAGGTGAGACCTTGCGAAGCTAGTCTTAGCAATCTTGAGTGTTTGTCCAAATTCATCTATAATAATTGCGCGCCCACGCCGATGAGGTTGGGTTTACCGACGTAGCGCAACATTAAGAGGAAGAAAGCTGGAAAGAAACCAAGGGTTTCTTTCCAAGCATTGCTCGCCTTCGTAGCTCAATGGATAGAGCACTGGTCTTCGGAACCAGTGATGGGGGTTCGATTCCTCTCGGAGGCACTCGGCAAGGCAGGCAGGTCGGACGAAGGGGTTGGGGTTCGAATCCCTCCCGCGCTTCGGCAGGCGGACGAAAAACCAGCATTTGCCATTATTACTAGCATTAGTATACAATGTGGGGCGTGGGAAAAACTCAAAATCAAGGCCGACGCTCTTTGTTGTCTATCGTTAAATTCGCTCTCGGTTGGCCACTTTCAATAGCCGCTCTTTTTTTTGTTGCAAGAATAATTTTGTCCCAGCAAAAAAACATTGTTTTTAAAATAGAAGAACCAAATGTAATTCTACTACTCTCTGGCATAATCTGCTTTTTCCTGTTCTATCTTACTCGCTCTTTTGTTTGGAAACTTATTCTTAAAGAACTAGGGCATAATATTCCTCTAAAAACGGTTTCATATCTCTGGGAAATCTCCGAATTAAGAAGGTTTGTCCCCGGCAACATCTGGTCGTTTTTGGGCAGGGCATCATTATTTTCCAATGTAAATGTACCCACAAAAACAATTGTAAGAGCACTTATTATCGAGACTGAGTGTTTTTTGCTTGCCTGTTTTACTATCTCGATTTTGGGGGCACTTTTTTATTCTAACAGTTTGTTAAACAACATGCTGTATGCATTTTTAGTTCCACTACTGTTAATTTTACTTTTAGCGACTTTACTTTTTATCAAAAGCTCTTTATTAACAAAGTATTTAAAAGGAAGATTCCTTTCCAAGATTGTCCTGCTTTTTCCCCAATTTTCTCCATATAGAAATGTCCTCATTCTTGGAATTTCTATTTTTTATCTATTCTTATTTGGGCTTGGGACTTACCTAACAATTACCTCTATTACTTTTATATCTCCAACATTTACGCTTTCGCTCTCTGCGTTTTTCGTATTCTCTCTTCTTGTTGGGTATCTTTCTATAATTACGCCAATGGGTTTAGGCGTAAGAGAGTCTGCAATGATAGTTGGACTTTCTCAATTTGTAACGCTAGGCCTTGCAGGAGTGGCATCTATTTTCGCCAGAATCGTCTTGATTATCTCCGAACTCTTATTTCTCCTTTTTACATATTTGTGGAAGAGGACAAAAAACAAGATTGTAACCTTTCTTGATAATTTTATAACGATTCATAAACATGAAGTTATATTAGGGATCCTTATAGCTATCTATCTTGTGTATTTTACCTCTGCAAGTATGCTTAGGTACGACAACTTTTATGCTGGGCGGTTTGATCTTGGTAATATGACTCAAACTGTATGGAATACTATTAATGGCAGAATATTTGTGTTAACTGATCCAAACGGAATCGAAATTATTTCACGCCTAGCATTTCATGCAGACTTTATATTAATTTTGCTTTCTCCCTTTTATCTTTTGTGGGAAAACCCAAAAATGCTTCTTTTAGTGCAAACTGCTGTTTTGGCAGTAGGTAGCATTTTTGTTTATGCGATAGGAAACAATGTCATAAAAAACAAAAACTTATCGTTAACGTTTGGAGCTTCTTTTTTGCTTAACCCCGCTGTTCACTATACTAATCTTTATGACTTCCATCCAGTAACCCTCGCCACGACGTTTTTACTGGGAGCTTTTTACTTTTTATCCAAAAAACGATACCTGCTGTTTTTGCTCTTGGTACTCCTTGCCGCATTTACAAAAGAACAAGTGTGGATTATAGCAGCTTTTTTTGGCGCCTATTTATTTTTTCTAAGAAAACAAATATTAGGTCTTTGTGTATTTATGGCATCTATTGGTATTTTTTATTTCCTTATCTGGCATGCTATGCCAAGTGCAAAAGGTTCCGAACATTTTGCACTTTCTTATTATTCTGATTTTGGCGACTCTCCAACAAGCATTGTAAAAAATGTCCTGCTTTCTCCACAAAAAACACTTACAATCTTTTTCCAAAAAGACCAATTAAGCTACTTAAACCAACTCTTTTTTCCTGTGGGGTTTCTTTCCTTCCTTTCTCCTTTATATCTTATTTTTGCTCTCCCAGATCTACTTATAAATCTTTTAAGTAACAACTCTAACCTTCACCAAATCTACTATCAGTACTCTGCAACAATTACGCCTTTTATATTTATTTCCACAATATTTACTGTTAAAAATATTCAAAAATGGTTTCCGAAAATTCCAAGCTCTTTCTTTATTTTTTATCTTACATTTTTTACCTTACTATCCGCTTATGCTTTTGGTCCTCTGCCTGGAGGAAAAAATCCAAATATCGCAATGTTTACTAAGCCACAAAAAGAAAGAAAACTAATTAATGATTTTCTTAATTCCATTAATTCTTCGTACAGCATCGCAGCCACTAACAACATTGGCTCCCACCTATCTCATAGACAGAAAATTTTTACAATTCCAGTAACAGACAAAGCCGACTATGTTCTGTTTTTGCTTAACGACTCGTATGCCCAACCATCACTTAAGTTCCAAAAAGACCTAGCCAATAGAGTAAAATACGACAAAAATTATATTGAAGTTTTTAGAAAAGGAGATTTTGTTGCTTTTAAAAAACGAACTTTCCCCTAACAAAAAAATCACCTCCTTCGTTCCTATCTAGCGACAAAGATTAAATTTCTTCCTTAAAGTATTATTTGGATTCTGTCGGCGCTTTTTGGCCACTTTTATTGAAAGCTGCAAAAATAGCCCATGCACCAACTACTAAATGCAGGATTAAATCAGCTGGGCTTTCTAGGTTTGCTCCCAACAGTTGCGAGCCCCCAAAATTGTAAACACCAACAATTATCCCCATTATCCCTAAAACAATTACCAAAGATCTCTGTAAGGAAGCGGGAAATATAGCTGATGCTACTAGTCCAGCAATCCCAAGTACAGTATGTGCTATATTTTCTGCATTATCAAACCACCAGAAGTTGCCAAAAATGCTTTTGTCTGCAGAAGGACCAATAACTCCTATATAACCTAATATCCCAACCACTAAAAGAATAGCGCCTCCGACTTGTAAAAATTTCTTTGGAGTAAGGATATTCAAAATTCTCACCTCCTCTCTTTTTGTATAATTATTATGTATACATAATAGTACATATTTTTTTATATTGTCAAGCATCAAAGTTACATATAGGAAAAATCTTGTCTTGCAAGCAATCTACAAACAAACTATTATAAGTGTATGATAAACGTTATCAAATCTACAGGTACTACAGAACCATTTAGCGAAGAAAAGGTTCTTGGTTCAGTACAACGCGCGCATATACCAAAAGATTTGCAAGATCAAATAGTTAAGCACGTCAAAGCAAAATTATATAATAATATTCCTACATCAAAAATTTACCATCACATAACAGAATTTTTAGGAGCTTCTTCTCTACCTTATTCTAGAGCAAAGTACAGCCTTAAACAGGGAGTTATGGACCTAGGCCCAACTGGTTATCCATTTGAAGATTTTGTTACAGAAGTTCTCAAATCTCAAGGTTATCAAACAAATGTCAGACAAATCCTAAATGGTAAATGTGTAAAGCACGAAATAGATATTATTGCCCAAAAAGATGGTATAAAATCAATGATCGAATGCAAGTTTCACAACAGGGTTGGTAATCATACCCAAGTGCACGTATCTTTATATACAAAAGCAAGATTTGATGATTTAAAAGATATATACAAATTGAATGAGGTTTGGCTTGTAACCAACACTAGAATTACACCTGATGCCCTATCGTATGCACTATGTAACAGTCTAAAAGTTATAAGTTGGAATTATCCGCAAAATTTAGGCTTGAGAGATTTAATAGAAAAATCAAAACTTCATCCAATTACTGTATTGGCAACTTTATCTCAAGCCCAAAAACAACAGCTTTTGCTACAACGTATAGTGTTATGTAAGGACATTTGCAAAAATCCTGCATCTCTTGCGACTCTTAACTTGCCCAAAGATAAAACCCAAGCCATCCTTAACGAATCCAAGTTTGTTTGCTTAGAAACCTAAATAATAGCAAGCTTGGTTCTCTCGTATTTTCTGCCATATAGCCATTTGGGACTGTGGTTAGTTTGTCTGCGTAAAGGAGAAATGCGTTTCGAGTTGTGTGGTGTGCCCTTGCTACAGTCCGTATTCAGAAAGAGAGTAGTTGCCAATACGATTACGGTGTAAGCTCATAATAAAAGAGTCGCATTGCCAAAATCCAGGAATTGTAGAAAAAGCGCCAATAAATCCAAGCTCTTCCAGTATGCTAATCGCGTTATCATCAAAAGCTCCATATGGATATGTAAAGATATCAATTTGTTGATTTGTATATTCCTCTAATTGTTGTTTACCAGTTTTAATTTCAAGCTCAATTTTGTCTTTCGTCCCATTATTTATAGCATAATGTGACCAAGTATGATCGGTAAAATCTATCAAGCTATTTCTTGCCATTTCTTTAACCTGATCCCATGACAAATATTGAGAACCCCCAATAAGTCCTGTTGAAATCATTAGATTTCCAGTAAAATGATACTTTTGTAGTATTGGATATGCATAATCGTAGACACTTTTGTAACCATCATCAAACGTTATAACAATACTCTTTTGTGGAAGACTGGTATGGTCTCTTAATGCCGCAACCAGCTTCTTTGCAGAAAGAGTAGTATAACCCTGAGAAAATAAATACCCCATTTGCCGATCAAATATTTGGCTATCAACATTTAAGGCTATTTGTCCAAGATCTTCTGCCAAAGCTTTCGGTTGAACATGATGATACAAAAGAACTGGTACATGTAAACAATACCCGGGTAATGGAGTCGCGGTTGGAATAAGACTAGGTGTTGGCGTGCTACTTGGTAGAGGAGATAGCGTAGGAAACTCTGACTTAGAAGTTTTTAAAGGATGGGGAACGTTTACAATATGCTTGTTTTGCAAAAATCTGTTATTTTTTGAATTTTCATATATTAAAACTAAAGAAAAAAGTAATATAATGATCAAATACAATTTATCTTTCACGTCAAATCACAAATCCTAAAGTAGATGCTAACATAAAGCGGTCTAAAAAGTAAAACAACATTGTGATATAATTTACCTACAGCTTAGAGCAGTCTGGGCTGTTTTTATTTATGGATAATTTATCATCGCAAAATATAAGAAATGTTGCAGTGATTGCCCATGTTGATCATGGAAAAACTACACTTATTGACTTCATGCTTAAACAGTCAAATGCCTTTAGAGAAAACGAAGCAGAAATGCAACAGACAACAATCCTTGACTCAAATCCTCTAGAGCGAGAACGGGGAATTACCATTCTTGCCAAAAACACTGCTATTTATTATAAGAGCTATCGGATAAATATTATTGATACCCCAGGACATGCAGATTTTTCAGGAGAGGTAGAACGAACTCTAAATATGGCAGATGGCGCACTTCTTATAATAGATGCATTAGAAGGCCCAATGCCTCAAACAAAATTTGTATTAAAAAAAGCATTAGAGCTTGGCCTTAAAGTGATTGTAATTATCAATAAAATTGATAAAAAAATTGCCAATGTCAAAGAATCTTTAGAAAAAACAAATGATCTGTTTTTGGAACTGGCGACAAATACCGAACAATTAAACTTTCCTGTTCTTTACGCGATAGGGCGAGAAGGAAAGTCTGCTGAAAAATTGGAAGACGTAGAAAAAAACGAAACTCTTGATCCCATAATGCAAACTATTATAAATACAATTCCTTCGCCAAAAGTTGAAGAGGGATCGTTTAAAATGGTTGTTTCCGCGCTCACTTACGACACACATAAAGGCAGACACGCGATAGGCAGAATCCAGAGGGGAAGTTTGGAAAAAGGTCAAAAAGTAATTTTAGTTAAATCTCAAGATCAAAAATCTAAAGCATCAGTTGATTGGATCTACATAAATCAAGGTCTTAAAAAAGAAGATGTTAACCAAGTTTTCGCAGGCGAAATTGTAGAATTAACAGGTATTACCAATGTCGCAATCGGAGACACAGTAACAGATCCCTCAGACCCAACCCCCCTTCCTAGAATAAAAATCGAAGACCCAACAATTAAGATCGCTTTCTTTGCCAATACTAGTCCTTTTTCAGGACAAGAAGGAAAATTTTCCAATTCTCGTCAGCTATACGAAAGGCTGAATAAAGAGCTTGAAACGAATGTCAGCTTAAAATTGGAAATAAAAGAAGATAAGTTTATTGTGGCTGGACGAGGCGAGCTTCATTTATCAGTTTTAATAGAAACATTGAGGCGCGAGGGATATGAGTTCCAAGTCGGAAAACCCGAAGTCATAACAAAAATTGTCAATGGAGTTGAAATGGAACCAGTTGAGGATTTAATAATTGATGTTCCCGATGAATTTCAGGGAGTCGTAAGCAAAGAGCTTGGAGAAAGAAGAGCTGTAATAACCAATATGTTTTCTAATGGCCGTGGAAGCACCAGATTTGAATATAAAATTCCATCCAAAAATCTTTTGGGAATTAGAAATATTCTTCTTACCTCAACTCGCGGAACTGCTGTTATTAATAGCTTATTTGATAAATACGAACCCATCGCTCCTCCTATTGATAATGTGAGAAACGGAGTTTTGATAGCTTCCGAAACTGGGACTGCTCTGGCTTTTGGACTGCAAAACGCGCAAGGAAGGGGAATCACATTTATAGAACCTGGAACCAAGGTATATGAAGGAATGATTGTCGGCCAAAACTCTCGCAAAGAAGATATAGAGATAAATGTTGCCAAAGAAAAAAAGCAAACAAATGTTAGATCCGAGACTGCGGATATTGCAATTGCCCTTACTCCTCCTGTTAAAATGAGTCTCGAACAGTGTCTTGATTTTTTGGCAGAGGATGAGTTTCTAGAAGTGACGCCGCAAAACTTAAGACTTCGCAAAAAATATCTGACCAAACTCGAAAGAGTGAGACGCTCGAGGGAAAATAACTAAAAACTTTTCGATATGAACCTTGCATTTCGGCTAAGGCCGCAAAATCTTGACGAATTTGTTGGACAAGAACATTTGGTTGGAGAAGGGAAGATACTCCAAAGAATGATAGAGCAAAAAACCCTTTCTTCCATGATCTTTTGGGGGCCTCCAGGAAGTGGTAAAACAACTCTTGCTCAAATCATTTCCAAAACCACTGATTCTGATTTTTATGGTCTTTCTGCGGTTCAAACGGGAAAAGATGATTTAAGAAAAATTATAATTTCTGCGAAAAAAAATCAGCAATATAATCGAAAAACAATTTTATTTATCGACGAGATTCACAGGTGGAACAAGGCCCAACAAGATGCGCTTTTACCCTTTGTTGAAAGCGCACTCATAACTCTTATCGGCGCAACTACAGAAAATCCCTCGTTTGAGGTTATAAGCCCGCTAATATCCCGGTGCAGAGTTTTTGTCTTAAAAAGTTTGTCTTACGAAAACTTAGAAAAGATTATAGACAAAGCACTGATAGATAAAGTAAGAGGTGTTGGGAAATACAATAAAACAATATCGGATGATGCAAGAGAGCTATTAGTTAGGCTTTCTGGCGGCGATGCTCGAATTATATTAAATGCACTAGAAATTGCAGTAACAAATTTTAAAGAAAAACAAATAAAGCCTGAGATTGTCAAGGAGGTATTCCAAACAAGAAGTGCGGGACTTTATGATAAAAAAGCAGATGAGCACTACAATATTATAAGCGCGTTTATTAAATCCATAAGAGGAAGCGATCCAGACGCAGCGCTTTACTATTTAGCAAGGATGCTTGAGAATGGCGAAGATCCAAAATTTATTGCAAGACGAATGATTATCTTAGCATCCGAGGATATAGGGCTTGCCGATAGGGGAGCATTAATCCAAGCAAATGCGGCTTTTGAGGCAGTTCACAAGGTCGGCATGCCAGAAGCAAGCCTTATCCTAGCCCACATTTGTCTTTATCTATCAACCGCTAAAAAATCTCGGGCAGTTGCCAATGCACTTTCGGAGGCAAAACAAGCAGTTTACGAATTTCCCAGCGAACCAATTCCTCTTCATTTAAGGAACGCTCCAACAAGACTTATGAAGAATTTAGGGTACGGTAAAAATTACACATGGAGCAAAGATTATGTAGGACCAAAAAATCCTTCGGTAAACTCAGGATCGTTCCTGCCGGAAAGACTTAAAGAAAGAAAATTCTTCAAATTTACACAAAAGTAACTTACCAATACTATAAGTTATTGATGGGCAATTAGCAATTATAATATAAGAGTGGATGAGACGCAGCTATTGACAAACTAAATACATTTGTGCAATGATTTTATTGATGGACAATCAAGATCAACCACAAAATTTTTCTGATATACAACCAACGCCGGCTTCTCCAAGAATGTTTTTTAATATTCTTAATATTCCAACTAAGTATATAATTATTTTTCTTGCAGTTTTAGCTGTTTTGTCTTCGGGCTTAACTGGATATCTATTATTTGCAAATAAGAAAAAAGCACTTCCTCCAAAAATTGTTCAAGAGGAGATTTTGGTGGAACCTCCTTCGTTTACCCCTATTCCCACAAAAGTTCCAACACCTACAATTACACCAACGCCGACTCTTGCACCCCTTGTAGATCCAGTAGCAACATGGAGTGCATTTGTGAGTACTAAGTATTCTTACTCAATAAAATATCCTCCCGACTGGACAGCAAAAATTACAACACAACAAGATCCAAAAATTTTAGAATACGTAGTGTTTAACCCAAAAGATGCAACAAAAGCCGGAACATTATCTATAACTTCATCCTATAGTACAAGAACATATAAAGAAGTCTTGGCCCTAGATCCACAAAAAGGAGAAACAGTTACAATTGCATCTGTTAGCGCCACAACAAAAAGCCTAAAAGACTCAGATGGCAATATTTCTATAAATGTTATTATTCCAACTGGAGTCAATACAATTATTATTAATGCTAAAGAAATGTACAAAAGTATTTTGGACAAAATGTTAACTACTCTTAAGCTTACACAATAAAAAAAGGGCTGTTGCAAGGAGTATCTTTGTAATGGGTGGCATAACGGACTCGAACCGTCAACCCTCAGGTCCACAACCTGATGCTCTAGCCAATTGAGCTAATACCACCACGAGAAAATACTACAAATAAACAAATTTCCAATGTCAAAATGACCCAATTAGTATACCATAGCGGAAGTTGGGGTTCAATCGCTCCGCGTAGCCTCGTCCAACTATTTACTTGATGTCAACAACAACGTATTATACAGTCAAACACCTATGATTTAAAAATTGACAAAATAAGCCTTTAGCTTTTAATTGTCTCTATTTTGTATGCTTCTTAACATGTTTAATATAGCATTACTTGATTAGTTTATATTCCAAAGAAATCTCTGAATGGCTTGTCGTTTTTAATTTTGGAAACCGTAAATATGCGAACATATTCAGCAACTCCTAAATACTCCCTTAAAAACTCAACTTGCTTTTCGCAAGGGTATGCATGCAACAGCACACTTTCATGGAGTGGAAAGAATCTCCATACGCAAAGGCGTTCTCTAAACGTTTTACGCAGCACCTTTAAGTTTCCTGGGATATCATAACTTACCAATCTCCACTTCCCATCCCAAATTCTTGGTTTCTCTATTAAAAGTTCATCTATAGCATGTCTTAAAATTCTTCTTTTCCCAAACTCTGTTATTTTTACAACTTGGATGCCTTTCTCGTCTTTAATCTCTACTAATTTTTGCTGTTCCAAGCGATAGAGGGTTCTTTTGAGATAAGATATATTAAATCTCTTCCAAACCTCATATTCCTTTTCCCTCTGATTCTTTAAAAAGGGTTTTAAGACCAACGGAAGATTAGGAGCAACCAAAGATGCTGTTAAGAATACTCCAGCTCCAACCAACGTTAATATAGTTTTAACAGGAGCATACTTTTTCTCAAATTCTTTTTTATCAATTTGCTTTGCAAGATTTTTAGAGATGTCTAAAATTAAAGACTCATTAATTTTCGATACTGAAATATTTTCAACTCTAACCCTTTTCTTTCTTTTAACAATCTTCATGTATATAGACAGAATAAACCTTTGGCTCTATTTTGTCAATAGTTACCTCAATCTTAACTGACTGTGAGCGGAAATCTCAGTCTTCGCAAAATGGGAAGTCTCAGTTTTCGCAAATACGATTAAAATTTTTAGAAAAGAAGGAGACTACCAAAGCATTAGTCAATTTCAATTATAGTTGATTCTGAAGCTGTTTTGAATAATATGAAAATGCTCTGTAGCTTTTAATAAATCCAGCACCTTTTTTTCGCGGAGCATTAACTCACGCGAAAAAAAATATAATGACGTTAACCCACGCGGCAAGCCGCGGGGTTTTGAAAAGGTGCTGGATGAATCCGTAGCGAAGATTGAGGTTTCTCAAATCAGCGAAGATTGAGACTTTCTATGACACTCAATCTTAACTGACAAAAACTTCTTCAAATACCAAATAGATACTACCAACTGAAAAATTATATAACTTAGTACGAAGACTATATTACCCTAGGTTTATTTGTCTGCTCAATTCTTATAAACGCATATACAAACAGATAAAACATTAAAGCATTAAGTATATGCCAAATAAAATGAGTGCCTATGGAAATTATAGAGCAAACTGCAAGATCTATGGTACGAAAAAATAAAGCTATAGCGAATAAGATAACAATAAGAGTGAGATTAGGAGTCAAGGTTTTGTATTTTTTCGCTAACGCAAAAAGCATAGTAAATCCCAAAGATAATATAAACAAATAAGGAATAAAGCCATTAAGAGAGGGAAGAATTCCGAGTACGAATGGCGCGTTTATAAACATAAATAAAATGATCGCTATCCATACAAGACTTCTTTTTGATAGAATTTTGTCAAGCAAGAAAAAGAATGATACCAAGACAAATATAGAAAGCGGTAAAACATCAGCAAAATTTGTAAGAAGACTGGGTATACCGTGCCAAAACATACTGCCAATTCCAGTAGCCGCAAGAAGAACTGGCAATATTCGAATTGTGATATTTTTGATATGGTGAGATTCAATAAGCTTATACGCAAAAAGTGCAGAAATAATAATTGCTATATTTGAAATTGTATTGATTGGTTGGGTTGAAAACAAGCCAATCCCACTTTCACAGTAGGTAGACATTCCTCATCCTTTCTTTTTAGAACCTTTAGTTAGTGCAGCGATAAAAATAATATTTACAAGTGGAAAGCGACCTGCGGGATGAGAATCGGAAATAGGAAACATAGCGCGCCTGGTGAGAGTCGAACTCACGACCTACTCTTTAGAAGAGAGTTGCTCTATCCAACTGAGCTACAGGCGCTCGTGCGGAAAGCCTCGCATGCAGATTTTATTTTACCTATATTTTGACAATACTTCAACTACCATCTATACTAAGAGAAAACAAATAAATGAAAAGCCCAATCCTAAAGTACATAATTCAAAACCATTTCCTCGCGGCAATTCTTATAATAGCTTCTGTATGGTTCGCAATCGCAATAAAAGAGATCTTGGTTGTAATATTTATTTCCTTCATTGTTATGTCTACCCTTTCTCCATACGTTGATCTCTTGAAAAAAAGGCGTTTTCCAAATGTTCTGGCAGTAGTTATTCCTTACATCGTTACAATATCTATAATAATAGTACTGATAGTACCGTTAATACCATTCGTGAGTTCCCAACTACAAACTCTTTTTTCAACTCTTCCAAGCTATATAGACCAAGCAGCTAAATTGCTCAATATACATATAGATATAACCGATGCCAACAAGCTCTTGACCTCGGAAATAGATACCATTGGGAAAAATGCGTTACTTTTCACAGGCAAGCTATTTAGTGGAATTTTTTCTTTCTTAGCCATTCTTGTTATTAGTTTCTATCTCATGCTTGAGCGGGAAAGAATAAAAAAAGAATTCACATCTCTTTTTCCAAAAGAAACAGAGGCAAAAGTAATTGCCATAATTTCTAAGGTTGAAAATAAGCTTGGCGCTTGGCTTAGAGGCCAAGTGGTCTTATCTTTTGCCATTGGAGTTCTCACTTGGGTTGCTCTTACCATTATTGGACTGCCATTCGCATTGCCTCTTGCGTTACTTGCTGGAATACTGGAAATTGTACCAACAATAGGTCCTATTATATCTGCAATTCCAGCTATAATAGTTGCTTTAACTATTTCTCCAACTTTGGCTATTATAGTTATTGTTTTCTACATACTTATCCAAATGCTAGAAAATAATCTATTAGTCCCTAAAATAATGGAGAAGGCGGTTGGGCTAAATCCCATCATAATTATTATTGGAGTAATGGTTGGCACCAAAATTATGGGAGTATTAGGAGCTCTTCTTGCTGTTCCATCTATAACAATGCTTTTAGTCCTATTTAGAAACCTCAAAACGCAAAATAACACCACCTGAGTCTAGCCAGGTACCGTATGGCACCTTGGGACCTCGTTGCCTGTGGGAGTAAGTCTTTACGACAAACCTTAGTAGTCAATGGGTGTTATTTACTGATTTACTCAAACGGAATTTCACTGGCTATTTGAACAAGAACTGGTATCTTATTTTAATCTCTTTTATCTATTTTAACTATATTAACTAGGGAGCGGGTGAAGGGAATCGAACCTTCGTATCGACTTTGCCTGCCCGCAATGCAAAGCGTTGAGCGGGATACCAGAATCGAACTGGCGTCTCCACCTTGGAAGGGTGGCATACTGCCTCTGTACTAATCCCGCATAGAATCTTTTTTTGCCCCAACCCACCCAGCGCGAAAACTTTTTACTCCCTATATTATACAGAAAATTTAGAGAGGATGAAAGCTATCGGCCAATTTCCACCATTCTGGCCGATTTTTGTTAGATTGAAGGTATACCCAACGAATTCATTTGATAAGCACCTTCGGGCTCATTATAGATTATCAGCAGAATTGAGGTTATAAAAAGAAAAATAATCCAGGCTAAAGAAATCCATTTACGCTTAGAACTAACCTCGATACCTTTTAAGATACCTGTTAGCACCAATACCGAACCCAGAGTTTTGTGATATAGAAACGAGTACCTCATCGCCTCAACAGTTCCATGTTGAGGATGGAAGAAAAACATAAGCCCCACAATAGTTAAAACAGAAGGCCAAGCAAACTTCCAAATATATGTTTTCAATTTTTGAAGAGAAATAAGAAATTCTATAACACCAGCTAAAAATAGAAGTACAAACATAATCATATGCTGTCTCTGTTGAGGGTCAAGAGTAATAACTTGCCATACTAAGCTTAGTTTATCTATTCCATGATGAAGTAGATTATAAGGAATAAAAATAAGACCAGAGATAACAACAATTGCTGGCCATAAATAAGTTTGTTTTTTGAGAATCCCTAATCTTTGAATAAAGACAACTGCAGCTACACCTAAGAATATATATCCAGCAATCCAATGTCCTAGACTTGATAGATAACGAAACTCTTCGGGAGAATGAAGTTGAAAAATTAAATTATTTGCAGATTCTGGCCCACTATGCATAAGTAACATAATAAGCGCAAGTATCGCCATACCAAAATTTTCAATTAAGGTTACTTTAGTAAGAGGAACTTTTAAGAATGTTCCAAGACAGACACAATGAAATTGTTCTCTTTTTAAAAGCTTATTTGCTACCCCTATGCCACTAAAGCTCATTACTAAAAACTCAGACCAAAGAAGCCATTGTGATTGAGGAATAAATATCATCGCCAGCCCAAAGAAGAGTTCAATAAAAGGATAAATATAGCCATACGTAAACCATTTCTGTGCTAAAAGATCATAAGTAAAATACCCTTGGGCAAAGCCTTTTAAGTCCATCAACTTAAATCCTGCAAAGGTTAAGAAAAATCCAATCATAAAATAGGAAAGAGTTTTTTGAAGGCTAAAAATACCAAATTGTAAATCTTTCAATCCTAAAGCCGATGTAGTCAATAAAATCAAACCAATGATTACGATAAGCGGGATATAATTTTTCCAAGTTGTTTTGCCTAGCTCTATATCTTCGACAGAGTGGTTCATTGAATGTGGCTCAACTTCATCTTTTGGAACAAGTTTCATGCCACATTTAGGACATCTACCTTCTCTTCTCTCTGCTATCTCTGGGTGCATAGGACAAGTGTATGTTTTCATATTTATTTATGTACTCTTTTGAATAACTTAAGTAGCTCTTTAGTAGCTTTTTCCTCTTCTTTATTAAATTGATGGGCAACGTGAGTCTTTAAATGCCTTTCAAAAAGCAGAGCATCAAGGCTTTTTATGGAGTTTTGAATAGCTAAACTTTGATTTAGAAGGTCAATACAATATTCATCTTTTTCAATCATCCTAGTTAATCCATCAAGCTGGCCCTTAATTATATTGATCCGCTTTTTTGCATGTTCCTTAACGTTTTCGTAATGAGATTTCATAGAAGTATGATATACCCCCTAGGGGTATATGTCAAGGAGTAAATTATTGGTTATGTTTAATCAGAAATTAACCTTCCGTCTATATGATCTATCTCTTGTTGCATAGTTCCAGAAAGACCACCAATTAGAGTTTCCTCCTTTAAATTTCCCTTTAAATCTTGAAATCTTACCTTCATATACAAAGGCGTAATAGTTATATAAATTCCTTTTACACTATAGCAAGCTGTGGGTGCAGGAATAAACCATTTTCTTTCAATGATTTCTGGATTAATGTAGGTATCATACTTACCAAACGATTTTCTCAAAATAACTATTCTTTTGTTATAGCCAATTTGCGGTGCAGCCATTCCCAAAAATATCTTCCAGGGTTTATCCACCTTTTGGGTTACAGAAATAAGTTTTTTAGCTATCTTTTCTGTTTCTCCACCAAACTTATCAATTTTCTCACTGGCTACTCTAAGTTTCCTATCTGGTTCTTTTAAAATTTCAGGGGGAGTTTTATGAGAGAAAAATGGAAATATTAACATAGACATTTTATTAAACTTTATAGTAAGTTAATTATTTTTAACTCCTGGCTTTGTAGAGCTATTTCTTGAACCAAGAATTCTGCTCGACAGTGCCCGATGCATTTATTGACTGTATGTTTGCTCCAGTCGGAAGTGAGTTAAATGTTTTTTGCTCTATATAATTTTCAATACGAACTGGCATAATGGGGTAATGTTCTTTGTAATAACGCCAAGCTTTAATTTTTAGTGAGTCACTTGTTTTTAAGTCGCCCCAATATTTATTTACTCCTTCTTCTAAATCCTTAACAGCCCAACCCAAATGTAAATAAGTCCCACCCTTACTATCTGTTAAGTGGATGTTCTTATTTTGCTCAAGGCTGTTTTCGTGATAAAGAAGAAAAAAATGAGGTGAATAGAAATGAAGGAGAGACCAACGCAGTTCAATAACTTTTTCTGGATCATATTTCTGCATATAGGTTTGTATAAAATATCTAAATCTAGCTTTTGTTGCCCCTTACGAAGTATAGCTTGTAAATAAGCCACCAAAATAATCTATTGCACAACACCACAACATGAATGCTCCTATTAAAGCACCGTTTTCCTCACATATACCATCTTCTTTCATCCTGCAACATTTTTTAATATCACCCACCGCCCAGTCAATTATTCTCTCGAAGTGGGTGCTGATAAAAGCGCTTGCTAATACTAGTTCGTCTTTATCTATTTTCATTCTAAAATCATCTCAAGTATATCAATTTTTGTGCGATTTTGATACAAATTGTCTCCCTTGTAATTAAGCCAATTAACTGCTAAATTTTTCGTGGACTCAACTTTTACCAATTGCTATTTTTAATGGCGCATTTGGACAATCTGAGCAATTGGGTTGAGTCCACCAGATGCGCCATTTGAAATTTAAGGCACGAAAAGTTCTTTAAAATTTTTGCGTTTTCTTCCCTTCTTTTGTATCCGGCAGCTCTCGGCAGAATATAAAAAGGGCTTTGCGGCGCTCCGTGCGGGCGGGGGCGCACGGAGCGCCTCCAACTCGACGGACTCTTTTTCTCTCTCAGTCGGAGTGGTGAGACTTGAACTCACGACCCCTCGGTCCCAAACCGAGTGCGCTACCACTGCGCCACACTCCGGTATAGAGATGTGTCGAGGGCGGGAATCGAACCCGCACGTCTTTTAAGACACGGGATCTTAAGTCCCGGGCGTCTACCTATTCCGCCACCCCGACATTTTGCATAAGAGGCCTTTGTGTCTGCCACGCTTGACGTGGTCTACCATTCTACCACCGCGGCCTGTCTTTATTCTATCTGAAATACAAACATTCTTCAACTATTTGTGGGAAGCTAACGAATATACAGAAGGTAAGGCACAATGCCTATAAAGTTGATAATTGCAGCTAATATAAACAAAAAATTAAATCCATATTGACTTGCTATAAAACCACCAAGCGCTGCAGTTGATGCCATTCCTATAAAGGTAACAGCATCATAGATGCCCCATTCTGTTGTTTCTTTGTTTTTATCTAGGTGAGTTGCGAATAAAGAGTTTTTTACAGGAGATGCTATTCCTAGTCCCATCCCAACGATACCAAAAAATACAAAAAGCGACATTACGCCATTGGAAAAAGCAAAACCTAAATACCCTAAACTAATAAGCAGCATTCCAGCGATTGTAGTAATAAATTTATTGGACTCATTACTCCTTCCAAAATATTTACATGTAATCAGTTCAAATATCACTCTAACTATCAAGAAAGAACTGTAGGCAGAGGCTGCAACTTGCACGTTTCCGCCTCTAATGTTATTGAGAACAAAGACAGCAAAAAGTGGAAGGACAAAATTATATGCAGACCACAAAAATCCCTCAGAAATAATAAATGCCTTAACTACTGGATTTACCTGAAAATGCGTTGGGTTTCTGCCAAGAAACTGTTCTTTTAACATATTTTTGTTAGTCGAACAAGGACTGTTATTATCTTGCAACAGGTTTTTCAAAAAAGCAAGACCCTTATTTACCCCGCACCCAAATGCCCCGTTCGTCAGAACGAGGGTTCATGGAAAAGCGCGAAGCGAAATTCTCAAATGCCCCGACCGTAAGTCCAGCACCAAGCTGGTGCTGGATAAGGTCGTGGGTGCGGGGTTTACTAACATTACCCCACTTTGTCATTCCGACTAAGTCCGTCAGCTGACGGACGCATGGAGGAATCTCTCTCAACTGGGCTTGGGTTGTAAGAAGATCTCTCGACTTCGGGACGCACCGTCTGGTGCATCCCTTCGCTCGGGATGACATTTGAAGCAAAACTGGGGTAAGGTCAGCCTTATTTATGTTTAAAATAATTTCCTGCTTGAGGAACATTATCGGTAACAATATCCTCAATTCCTGCTTCTTTAAAATACTTAAATCCTGATTTTCTGTTTATAACCCCTGCCATGACTTTAAAACCATTTTTTTCGTAAAATTCTCTTAACTTAGTTAAACGCCTAACAGATATTAATCTTCTAAACAACCACTCGCTACCATAGAAGCCGTCAGACCATCCCAGCATCACCCCATAACTTTTGCGAGGTTTTCTAACATAAGAATAAAGAGGAATATTTATAATCTGCAATACCTTAAGCTTAGGATATTTGGATTGCATACGTACTGCGGTACCAATAAAAAAAGAAAATCCAATAATGTTTACTTGTGACCACAAAGCTTGCTCTTCGATTTTTTTTATAATTTTTTCAACTAGAATTTTAGATGAGCTCTTGACTTCTAAAAAAAACTCTACGTGTTTATTGTTTGTGATATAAACAAACAACTCATCAAGAAGTAGTGGTTCATGCAATTGTTTCTTATAAAAAACAGCAAGATCTCTGAATAGAATATTTGAGATTGCGACTTTTTTGTTAGCAATCATTATTCTTTTGTCGTGATGGAGTACAACTTTATTATCCAAGGTTAATAGTAGATCGCACTCAATTCCCCCTGCACCCATTTTCAAAGCTTGCTTAAAGGCTGCGATAGTATTTTCTGTATTATTAGTATTTATGCCTCTATGAGTAATAATCATGTCTTTACTCCAAACCATTTCTTTTGTTGGGCTTATATTTCTTGTAAATATAATATATTGAGGCAATTGTCAATAAAGCAATAACTGCAAGAAACACACTCTTGCCAAATATTTTTTTATAAGCTTCTTCTCCAATGTAGAATATAAAAATATCTGGAATAGACGCAAGCAATGTAGCAAGCATAAATTTCTTATAACTTATTTTTGTTAATCCTGCAATATAAGAAGAAAAATCCATAACTGGAACTGTAAATAGTCTAAGCGCAACTATTGCAAGAAATTCTTTCTTTTTAGATATTTCGCCTTCGAGTTTGTGAATCTTTTTAAGTGGCATAAATCTTTGTACAAGTTTCTCCCTAAAAGTTCTAGCAAGAAAAAATGCAACTGAAGTTCCAACAAGAATTCCCGAAAGAGTATAAATATACGTGTTAAGCCATCCAAATATTGGTACAACAGCAAAAGAAATTACACCAGCAGGCAAAGCTGGAAAAATTATTCCCAAGATTCGCCAGACAATAAGAAGTAGAGGCCCAATCACTTTGCGTCTTTCTGCAAAATCAATCCCAGCATCAATAGTGGAAGGCTTAGAAAGTATAACTACAATCGTTAGAGAAGATAGCAATAAAATAACTACTAAACTAATAAATATATGCTTTTTACGCATTAATAAATTCCCATATATAATTATATCAAAAAACCCTTACTCTTTAAGCGATCAAGCCTGAGATTGGGAAGAATTGAGTAGCTACCTATAAAATTCTCTATTGAACCGTAATGTAAATTTGTTTTGTGATACAATTAGTTTTTCTAGATGAAAACGCTAAATTTTCTACTCACGTTTTCTTCCCTAAACGTTATTCTTGTTACAATAGAAAGATTTTCTTTCACAACAAAAATTATCTTGCAACCATATAGTTTTTTCAGGCTCCATGAAGTATTCCAAATAACAGTGTTAATACTTATAACTATTGTTATCCCCTTTTTTCTATTAAAAGAAATTACTCATAATTTTGATTCGCTAAAAACTGCAAAGGGCACAATCTTAGGACTTTCTTTTGTGGTTGGCGTTTATTTATATGGTACTGGAAACGGAGTACACGAACTCGCAAGCTACTTATTTAATACATTCTGCCCAATAAAAAATTTTTCATCCTTACAATGCCAAGGTATGTATTTTAATGATTACTATTTTGGAAACATACTATATTTTGTAGGAGCATTCTTAATAAATATATCTTTGATAATTTTGGAACGAATAAAACCTAATATTAATTTCGCAAAGAAAGATTTAGCCGTAACTTCTATAAATAGTCTTGTTCTTGCATTTGCAATTTTTGCTTATTCAGCATTTGATCGGGTGTTAGTTGGCATTGTCTATTCTATGCTTACTATGCTTACAGCATATTTCTTTCTATTTAGTTGGAAGAAAAAATACATTCATATACCATTTACTTTGTATGTCGTAATCGCCTATACAATTGGGACATTAGCGTCAATAGTGGTTCGAGTTATTCGATAGATAGTGTTTTGCGTTTCGAAGTATCGAGGGTCGAATAGCTTTGCGCGTGATTACAATAGATTTTCAAGCTCTTGTTTTAGTAGATCCAGACTTTTTTGATCGTAAATTGAACAGGTGAGTACTTGTTTTCCTTTTTTCTGCAAAATCTTTATGTTGTTTTTGATTGTATTTTCCGTTACGAGGTCGGTTTTCGTAAGTAATATAATTTCAGGTTTGTCTAATAATGAAGCATTATATTGTTTAAATTCGTGGCGGACAGTCTCGTATGCTTTTTCCGCATTTTCATCAGAAGAATCTATGCAATGAACTAGTACTTTAGTTTTTTCAATATGCTTTAAAAATGCAATTCCCAAACCACGCCCCTTTGACGCCCCCTCAATAAGACCGGGAATATCGGCAATCGGACGTTTTTTAAACATACCGATATTAGGTTCAAGTGTGGTAAATGCATAATTACCGATTTTTGGCGTTGCATTTGTCAAAACAGAGAGAAGACTGCTTTTTCCGCAATTTGGCAACCCAATCAGTCCGACATCTGCGATTAGCCGGAGTTCGAGAAGTAATTTTTTTTCCTCACCTGGTGTGCCTTTCTCAGCAAACAGAGGCGCTTGATTGGTAGCAGACTTAAATTCGCTATTGCCTCGCCCGCCTTTTCCACCCAAGGCTAAAAGAATGCGAGTCGCAGTGTCGGTTATTTCAATCACGCTGCCTGAAGCAGTATCGGTGATTCGTGTGCCAAGAGGTAAATAAATTGTTATGTGGGGTGCATTTTTCCCAAATAACTTTTTGTGTTTACCTGGAACGCCATCTTCTGCAGTAATTTTTTTCTGAAAGCGGAATTGCCGAAGATCATTGATATTCGTTGATCCCTGAAAATATATATTTCCTCCGTTTCCGCCATTTCCCCCATCTGGTCCGCCTTTGGCTGTAAGGGCGTTTCGCAAAAAAGTTGCTGCACCATCGCCTCCATTGCCCGCTTTAATATGTAAGGGGATGTTGTCTACTAACATTGCGTAGTCATTGTACCATTTTTATAGGGGAATAAATTAGGCGGGAAGCGCGAAAATACCCCTTGACATTCCAGTAACTGGAAAGTTTATACTCTCAGTATATGAATAGTCATCTTACTATTGGACAAGTCGCTAAGGAAGTTGGTCTTCCTTCAAAAACAATCCGCTATTATGAAGAGGTTAAGCTAATCCAACCTACAAAAAGGATGGACAATAAATATCGTGAGTATTCACAAGAGAATATTGCACGGCTTCGCCTCATTAAACAAGCAAGAGTGTTAGGACTATCTCTTGATGAAGTTAAGCAACTAGTTGAGGAATGTTTCGATGGAAGCTGTGAACACTTAAGGGATAGTTTCTTAGCTAAGCTACCCAAATATATCGAATCTGTAAAAGTACGAGTTAACGAATTGCAAGAGCTTCAGTACCGCAATTGGATTTTTGTGGGTTCGCTGCTTGTCTTGACGTATTCCTTATACTCAGTATCTAAAAAGATCAATGGTTACTGTAAAAGATGCACGTAAAAATTCAAAACAATAATTTGCTATAATAATCCTACATTCCATAGTAGCATATGAAATCAGCATCTTTAGGTAAATTGGAACAGCAGATAATGGATATTGTTTGGAAGAATAAAAATTGTTCTGCCCGTGATGTTCTTACCAAAATTGAGAAAGACAAAAAACTTGCTTACACCACAATTGCTACAATTCTCAAGCGACTCCATGATAAAGGACTTTTGAGCCGAAAAGAAAGCAGCTCCGGACATATTTACTCTCCAAAGGTATCAAAGGAAAAATACACAAAAAATGTAGCACAATCATTCCTAAAGAATTTTATTAATTCCTTTGGAGATACTGCAATTGCTTCATTTGCAGACAGCATAGATAAATTGCCGGAAAAAAAGAGAAAGTACTTTTTAGAAATCCTTGAAGAATATGATAATAATAAATAAAAACCTTGCCCTATTTTTTGGTCTGTTTCTAATACTAGGAATGCTATTACTCTTTACTCTTCAAAAGTTTTCTCCACTCATAGGTCATGTTACGTACTACTGCCAGTCATTATTAATAGACGCTAACATGGTTCCGATCCCGTACTATCTAAGTATTGTTCCGTTTGTCTTTCTTCTTCTCATCTTGGCTATTTCTATCCTAAAGTTTTTTGTTTTAAATATTAAAATGCAATTTCTTAAATTTAAGTTAAGAGGAAGCATCGCTATTGATCAAAACTCCGAAAAACTTATTGAGAATCTTGGATTACAAGATAAAGCAGTTCTAGTGCGATCAGAAAAACAATTTGCCTTTTGTTTAGGAATCCGGACTCCTAAAATCTACTTTTCAACTGGTTTAGTCGCTCAGTTATTCATAAAAGAGTTAGAGGCTGTATTGCGACATGAACAGTATCACTTAGAAAACTACGATACATTTACTATGATAGTTGCCTCAGTTGCAATGGCTACTTCATCTGTATCTGTTGTATCAAACTCGCTTCTTTTAAGAAGATATAAAATATGAATAACTTTTTTAATACTTGTAGAAGATGTTTAAATCCTTGGGTACTTGGTGTAATTGTAGTAGGAGTTGTCGGTTTGTTAATGTTTGTTCCTATTATTGGAGTAGCTAGTTTAATTGCCGTTTTACCCCTTATCGGTTGCACAGTGATGTGTGGCGCAATGGCATTTATGATGCGAGGGGATAAGAAAAAAGAATGAGTGATCTTATCTTTCAATTGCATACCCCTGAAGAATTTCGTTATCTATCAAGTTTAGGTCATTGGATTGCAGGGTATATTTTTCTGGGAGTCGTAATTATCGCTCTTCTTCAAGCGTTTGGATTTTTCAAAAAACAACCTTATCTTTGGCCAGCACTTGTTGCTATCGCTGGAATTATATTTATTCCCTACAACATGATGCATCATGGATTAAACGAATTACCCCTCGTTTGGAAAGTAATAGAACTTGATCCACAGCAGCGACAACATTTTATTATGTTTAATCTCCTTTTTATTGCCGGAGTTATAGAACTCTTACTGAGTTTGAAGAAAATAAAAGGTAAATTCTGGTATTTTGTATGGCCTGCAGTAATGTTTATTATTGGGTATCTATTTCTTACTCATCCACAGCATGGAACTGCCGAAGCGCGAGCCTATGCAGTACCATTTCATACAACTTTAGGTACTGTTCTGGTGATAACAGGAGTATTAAAAGCTGCTGACGTAATGTGGTCAGCAAAATATAAGTTGCTTACTTATGGATGGATTTTCTTTCTGTTTACAGCTTCTATAATGCTTATCATTTATAATGAACCGGAAGGCGCATATCAAATAGATTCATCTCAGCCAACTCAGCATCAGGGCATAATTGAGCATTAGGAATCTTTTTTAAAAGCTGCTACAATATGTAGTATGAAAACAACTTCTCTTGGTGAACTTGAAAAGCAAATAATGGATATTGTTTGGGAGTGTAGAAGCTGTTCAGCGCGAGATGTTCTTATAAAACTTGAGAAAGATCGCAAACTAGCATATACCACAGTTGCAACAATTCTTCAAAGACTACATGATAAAGGGTTTCTTACAAGGAAAGAAGATAAATCAGGCTACGTTTATTCACCCAAACTGTCTAAAGAATCCTACAGTAGAAACATTGCTCAATCTTTCTTAAAGAGATTTATAAATTCCTTTGGTGATATTGCTATTGCTTCATTTGCCGAGAGCATTGATAAATTACCCGCTAAAAAACGAGAGTATTTTTTGAAGTTACTTGAAGAACATGGTAAAAGTAAATGAGCAAAGCTCTTTTGCTATGCAAAACAAAAACCTTCTTATATTTTCCGCTTTTATTTTCCTTCTAGGGCTGTCTTCTCTTGTGTTTCTACAGAAACTTTCTCCATTGATCTCTCACACAACGTACTATTGCCAATCTTTCATTAACTCGCTTCCTATGCCAATTCCCTACTATCTTGCTATTACCCCTTTTTTGTTATTTTTCGCTTTTTTACTTATAGCAACAATAAGACTGCTAACAATATATATAAAAGTTCAGTTATCAAGGAAGAAACTATTAAGAAACTGTAAATCCAATACAAGGTTTACTATGCTTCTTGAAAAGCTTCAGTTGACAGAGAAAACCTATCTTATTGAGAGCGAAAAACAATTTGCATTTTGCTTAGGGGTACGAAGGTCGAAGGTTTATATCTCAACTGCTTTACTAAATATTCTTAATGAGGGAGAGATTGAAGCAGTATTGCGGCATGAACGGTACCATTTACATAATAGAGATACCCTGATAATGCTAATTGCTTCTATTGGACAATCTCTTCTTCCATTTTTCCCGCTTATTTCTGACTTTCTCTATAACTACCGAATAGAGCGAGAGATTAGAGCGGATGCTGAGGCAATACAAGGGTTGGGAGATGAGAAGCCGCTTATTTCTGTTCTTAAGAAACTTCTGACAGCGCCAGCATATGGGACAGTTACTGCATCTGCGATAGCTGACCATGATACGCTTGAACCACGAATTCAGGCACTTATTAAGAAAGATTTACACCTTAAGAAATTTAAAGTAAAACATATTTTTATAAGTCTTTTATCTATCTTTGTAATGAGTATTATTATGCTTGCTCCGGTTCAAGCAGTTGAGGTTCATCATATGGGAGAAGACGTTATGATGATTTGTCCGAATAATAATGAGTGCCTCAATGCCTGTAGGCAAAAATATTCAACAAATAAGCCAAGCTTGCGTTCTGATGAACTAAATAAAAATTATAGCGAGAATGTTTTATATACGCCATTACAATGAATAAATTTTTTAATACTTGCAGGCGATGTTTAAATCCCTGGGTTGTTGGAGTAATTATTGTTGTCGTTATTGGTTTAATAATCTTTGTTCCAATAATAGGCGCAGCAAGTCTTATTGTTGCGCTTCCTCTTGTCGGCTGCACTGTCATGTGTGGTGCTATGGCTTTTATGATGAGAGGGGATAAGAAAAAAGAATGAATAATAAAGTAGTTATATTTCCTATTGTAGCTGTCATTGTAGTTGGAGGAATTATATTTTTTGCTTCCCAAAAGAAAGAATCTCCAGCTCCAGTTTCTCAAACCTTGCCAACTAGTGAACCGCAAAAAGAAGATGGTTCGATTTTTGCTGTTCCTAAAAAATCTGCTCACTATGAAAGTAATACGCCCAAACATGGTTCAACTTTGGCAGGAGTCCCTGTGAATGTAGTTATTGATTTTAACTTTGACTTAGCTAGTGGTTCAACGATTCAAATTATGAACAATCAAAAAGATTATGGAGTTGAAGGAACTATTATTGATGAGGGAAAACTGGCAATGAGAAGAAAAATGGACACTGCCTCACCTGATGGATTATACACTGTCAACTACAAAGCCTGTTGGGCGGATGGCTCCTGCCATGACGGGAGTTTTCAGTTTGTCATTGACAAAAAGTTGGCTCAAGAGTTTGTGGATATGACAGGTAAAAAAGAGGTAACCATCGATTTAAAGGATATTACCTTTAATCCTAAAAGTGTCAAAATCAGCAAAGGGACAAAAGTTGCTTGGGTAAATCAGGATAGTGTTGAACATACCGTGAATACCGATTCTCATCCGGCTCATACTTATTACCTCACCCAAAACTCAAGAACCCTGAAAAAGGGTGACAAGTATTCTGTTACTTTCACAGAGGCAGGAATTTACCCCTATCATTGCACTCCCCATGCAGATTCAATGAAGGGGGCGGTTTTAGTTGAATAGGACTGTTATTAGTAGATAGTATGAAAATTCTGCCTATTTTAATCCTAGCAGCAGCTCTATTCGCTTTAATCTTCTTCTACAGAATTAATCAAAATCCACATGAAGTGCAAGTTTCTAATTGGAATGACGGAACCGATGCTTTTTATCAGCAAGTTTTAACCAGTAGTGGAAATTTTGAGGAAAATACAGGAGAAGCTATCTTTGATAACCAGCCTGTAAAAAGTATTACTCGGCAAGAAACGGAGACTATACTAGCTCAAGCTTCACAAAAACAAGTCTTAGGTTTGCATACTGCTCCTGATGGAACAGAAAAACGGATTGAGATAGATTTATCAGATTTGAAACTTTTTGCCTGGGAAGGAAATCGTAAAGTTTATGAGTTTTCAGTTTCTACAGGCCGTCCTGGCTACAACACTCCTACAGGTGAATTTAGAGTATGGGGAAAAGTCAGATCCCAAAGATATAAGGGTGGCACACCCGGGACAAGTAGTTATTACAATTTACCAAATGTTCCATATTCCCTATTTTTTGGGGGGAGCGGGATCCCAAATTGGAGAGGGTATGCCATTCATGGCGCATATTGGCACAATGATTTTGGAATCAAAAACAGAAGCAGCGGGTGTGTGAATGTAAAGCCTGAAGAGATGGCTTTAATATATAATTGGGCCGGTCCTGTTATGCCTTCAGATGTCGGCGCATTAAATGCAACAGATGATAACCCTGGAGTAAGAATTGTGATTCATGACTGAAAATTGATCCTTGACAAATGCAAAAGTATACTACTACAATATGTAGTAGATTAATTATGTCAGACAATAAACTTATTTCACTTAACTCTCTTCTAATTGGCGCTCTTATTATTTCCTCATTTATTATCGGATCTCTTTATACAAAGGTGCAATATTTAGAAAAGGGCGGAACATCGGTAAAAGGATCTACGACAGCTGCAAATGCTCAAGGAGCAGCTCCACAAGCAGCAGCACCGCAAGCCGCCCCTCCAGAAGATACAAGCCCTCAAAAAGTTTCGGTTGATGACGATCCTGTAATGGGCGATCCGAATGCAAAAATAACACTTATTGAATTTTCAGATTATGAATGTCCATTTTGCAAAAGACACTTTGATCAAACACTTGCTGACTTAAAGAAAGAATATGTTGATACCGGAAAAGTAAAAATAATCTACCGGGACTTGCCGCTTCCATTTCATGATCCGATGGCAACAATTGAGGCAGTCGCAGCAAACTGCGCAAGACAACAACGCGATGATGCTACTTATTTTAAATACCATGACGAAATATTCAAAAGAACAAAATCTAATGGTAACGGATTAACAAAAGATGGTCTCTACAAAATATCAGATGATTTGGGACTCAATACTGCAACGCTTAAAACCTGCATGGATGATAAGAAGCAGGAAGATGAGGTAAAAAAAGATTTGGCTGACGCAAATGCGGCAGGAGCAACCGGAACACCAACATTTTTCATCGGTAAATCAACAGGGAATGGAATTATCGAAGGAACAAAAATTGTTGGCGCGCAACCATTGAGCGCTTTCAAACAAGCGATTGATGCTGTAAAATAAGCAGAGCTTGCCTTTTGCTTTGCAAAACGTAATCTTATGAATTTGTGGGCTATTTTTCTAACAGGACTTTTTGCCGGAGCATTAACTTGCCTTGCTACACAGGGAGGGTTGCTTGCCACATCTATTGCGCAACGTGAGGAAGAAAAACTTAAGGATAAGACAAAGAAATCAGGCAATGCGTTTCCTATTCTTGCATTCTTAATTGCAAAACTCGGAGCATATACGATCTTAGGATTTCTTCTTGGTTGGTTTGGTTCTCTTTTCCAATTGTCGCTAACTGCCAATATTTTTCTCCAACTTGCAGTTGGTGTTTTTATGATTGGCACAGCTCTTAATTTATTAAATGTTCATCCAATTTTTCGTTATTTTATTATTCAACCGCCACGATTTTTAACAAGAATGGTACGAAATCAATCAAAGAGCAGCGAGTTCTTCGGTCCTGCAATTCTCGGAGCATTTACTGTATTTATTCCCTGCGGAACTACGCAGGCCATGATGGCCTTAGCTGTTGCATCCGGTAATCCTTTGTCTGGTTCTGCAATTATGTTTGCCTTTGTATTAGGCACATCACCCCTCTTTTTTATCCTTGGTTACATGGCAACAAGACTAGGAGATGCTATGCAGAAACGATTTATGAAAGTAGCGGCATATGCACTTATTCTTCTTGCAGTATTTAATATGAATAATGCTATTGCTCTAACAGGGAGCAATTTGACACTTGAGAATATAGGGAAAGGATTTTGGTGTACCATTAGCATCTGTAGCGACTCACCATTAGTTGCATCAAGTGTCCAAGCTGCCGGAAATGGGCAAGCAGTCAATGAAGCGACTATTAGTATCGAGTCAGCAGGCTATAATCCGAATAACCTAACAGTCAAAGCTGGTTCTCAGGTGACGCTTAAATTAGTGAATAATGGCGGCGGAGGTTGTACGCAAGCATTTACCATACCTAATCTTCGTATCCAAAAAGTAGTGCCACTTGGAACGTCTGATACTGTTACCTTTACTGCCCCAAGAGAACCTGGACCACTGGCTTTTATGTGCAGCATGGGTATGTTTCGGGGGGTGATAAACGTTATATAACTATGGCAAAAGTTAGAAAAGAAAAACTCAAAATAATTGGTATGTACTGCACGAGTTGCGCAATGAGCATAGATGGCGATTTAGAAGATACAGAAGGGGTAAAAAGTGCCGAAACAAGCTATGCAAGCCAAGTTTGCGAAGTTGAATTTGAGGAAGAGGTAGTAACGATTGAAGAAATTCTTAAAGTAGTAGATAAAACAGGATATTCAGCGCAACTGCCCAAAAATGAGTAACGTACATTATGAAAAAGCCTATTATAGGCGGGCTAATCGTTATAGTAGCAATTGTTGGTATTATTGCTCTTAGCCCGCCTAAAAACGAAAATACAACTAAGTCTTCTGCCTCAAAGGATTTAATACCGGTCAGCGAGATTACTCACGGACATGGTCTTGCTGTTGATGTTGCTGATTCAGATAAAGTGTATATCGCGACACATCATGGCTTACTCCTTCTTCAAAACGAAAAGGATTTATACCAAGTTGGAGATAGTAAAGACGACTATATGGGGTTCTCTCCTCATCCTACAAACTCAAAAGTATTTTTTAGTAGCGGGCACCCAAGTTTCGGTGGAAATATTGGTTTTCAGAAAACTGAGGATGGCGGGTTTACTTGGAAAAAAGTATCAAATGGAGTAAACGGGCCTGTTGATTTTCATGCAATGACAGTTAGCGCTGTTAATCCTGATCTTATCTTTGGTTGGTATCGAGGAGCGCTACAAAGAACCACGGATGGCGGCAAAAATTGGGAAGTTGTAAGTAATACGAATGTTCCTATCGTAGGCCTTGCTGCCGATCCAAAAGACGAAAATATTGTCTATGCAGCGTCTCCACAAGGCCTCATGGTAAGTAAGAACCAGGGTAAGGATTGGAGTTCGCTACTTTCTGGTTTTGTTTCAACTATCGCAATAAACCCTCAAGATTCTCAAAAGCTTATTTCGTTTTCTGAAAAATTAAAACTAGCAAGAAGTAGTGATGGTGGGAAAAATTGGGAGCCAGTGAATGAAAGTTTTAATGGTGAAACTCCTTTGCATACCGCTTTTGACATACAGAAACCAGTGATAATATATATGCTCACCGAGAAAAACAACCTCTATAAAAGTATGGACAGCGGCGCTACCTGGAGTAAAATTCGTTAAGAGCAATGGATAAACAGATAAAAACAATTGCTAATCTAACCTGTCCTGAATGCGGAAAATTACAAACTGCGAAAATGCCTACAGATGCTTGTCAGCATTTTTATAAGTGTCAAAGTTGCGGTGCAATGTTAAAGCCAAAGACGGGCGATTGTTGCGTTTTTTGCTCTTACGCAGATACAAAATGTCCACCAAAGCAAAAAGAACAATTAGTACTATGAATACGATGCAAAGAATACTTTTTGCAGTAATTATTGGTATAGTTTTGGTTGGTTTAGGAGTATATTTTTACTCTAACTCAGGCCAACGAAACAAAATTGGTGATTTTTCAACCGCAACAAATAATTATTCGTTAGCTAAACAGTCTGAGATAGTGACGCTTGCAAATGGTCAAAGTTATGATGTTGCCGCAAGCATTGTCACAAAAGAAATAAACGGCCAAAAAGTAAAAATGCTTGCCTACAATGGTTCAATTCCTGGACCGTTTATCAAAGTTCCTCAAGGTGCAGAAGTTACACTTAACTTTAAAAACGATACTGACGTTGATTCCACCATTCATTCTCACGGAGTACGGGTTGAGAATAAATTTGACGGCGTACCTGATGTAACACAAAAAGAAGTAAAGCCTGGTGGATCGTTTACTTATAAACTAAAATTTCCTGATGCTGGGATGTTTTGGTATCATCCACATATCCGTGAGGATTACGCTCAAGAGCTTGGACTGTATGGCAATTTCTTAGTTACACCCACCACCCCTGATTATTGGGCAGAAGTTGATCGGGAGGAAGCGCTTTTTCTTGACGACATATTGATCGAAAACGGACAAATAACTTCATTTGATAAAACTCGCGCTGATCATACGCTCATGGGACGGTTTGGTAACACTATGCTCGTTAATGGCAGTGATACATATAATCTTTCAATTAAGCAAGGTGAACGAGTACGATTCTATATCACAAACGCGGCAAACACTCGAGTGTTTAATTTTGCAATTCCTAATACTCGCATGAGACTTGTTGGAGCTGATAATGGCAAGTATGAACGAGAAGAATGGGTTGATTCTGTCACTATTAGCCCATCCGAGCGAGCTGTTGTTGAAATTTGGTTTGATAAAAACGGTGAATATCAAATTGAGAATGTCACTCCGGAGAAAACATACAGGCTAGGAAATATTGCCGTACAACAAAATCCTGTGACTACATCCTATCTTCTAGTCCCTCGTATCAATCAAGACTTTATTGATTCGCTTAACCCACTTCGTCCGGCATTTGCAAAAACAGTAGATAAAAAACTTGAGCTGACGCTGGATATGATGGGGTCAGAAAGCTCGACGACAAATGAATCAAGCGGTGGTCATATGATGGGGAATGGACAAATGATGGGTAATGACAATCCTGGCATGCAAATGGGCGATGTAAAAAAAATTGAGTGGGAAGACGATATGGGAATGATGAATCTTAATAGCACTACTGATACACTGAAATGGAGAATGGTTGATACAGCGTCAAAGATGGTAAATATGGATATTGATTGGCAGTTTAAACAGGGAGATGTAGTTAAAATTGAGATTTTTAATGATGACAAATCAATGCATCCGATGCAACATCCTATGCACATTCATGGCCAAAGATTCCTCGTCCTCTCAACGAATGGCGTAAAGAATGATAATCTTGTTTGGAAAGATACGACACTGATTCAGACGGGAGATAGAGTCGAACTTTTGGTACAAATGGATAATCCAGGAGATTGGGTGATTCATTGTCATATACCAGAGCATATGGAGGCTGGCATGATGTCACAGTTTAAAGTAATTTAATGTTTTTGTACTGAATGAAACAACTTTTTCTGCCCATTGTTATAATTTTAGTTTTTGTAGTCCTATTAGCTATTGGAAATTTATTCATCTCGAGTAGGCCAAAAAATTTAGTTGAAGCAGCAGTTGCTAGATGGAATGACGGAACAGACGCTTTTTATCAGCAAGTTCTCAAAAGTAGCGGTGACTGGGTTGAAAATGCAGGTAGCGCAGTTTTTGATAACCAACTTGTACAAAGTATTTCAAAAATAGAGACCGAAAATATTTTAGCCAAAGCTTCAGAATCTCAAGATCAAGTTTTAGGACTGCATACCGCACTAGATGGTTCTGAAAAATGGATTGAGATAGATTTATCTGACCTTAAGCTTTATGCATGGGAAGGTAATCGTAAAGTTTATGAATTTTCAATCTCAACAGGTCGTCCTGGGTATGGAACTCCAACTGGTGAATTTCGAGCTTGGAGAAAGGTAATATCTCAAGTATATAGGGGTGGTTCAAAAGCAAGAGGAGATTACTACTACCTTCCGAATGTCCCTTTTTCTCTATTCTTTGGCGGTGGGGATGTTCCAGATTGGAAAGGATACGCAATCCATGGAGCATACTGGCATAATGACTTTGGTATAAAAAATAGGAGCAGTGGCTGTGTTAACGTAAGACCTGATGAAGCAGGGAGGATACTCTATAGTTGGGCTGGTCCCGCCATGATTGATGGAGGTAGTGCCTTAAATGCATCAGTTGATAATCCCGGAGTAAGAATCGTGATTCACAATTAGATTTATTGCTGTTTATATCTTACATTCTTCTGCAACATTCTTCTTGCTGAAAATCGTGAGTTGAAAATTATTATACAACTTTTTCCTCTTGCAAGTAAACGATACGTTTAGTATAGTAATAATTGAAGCTATGAATATAGAAGCAGCGCTCAAAAAGATCCGCCACTTTCATTATAAACACCGAAGAATGCCTTCATACCAAGAAATGTGCAAGCTTTTCGGTTTTGCCTCTAAAAAAGCAAGTTTTGATTTAGCAAAAAAACTTATTGATTTGGACATCCTTGATAAAGATAGAAAAGGTCGTCTTCATCTAAAGCCTCAGTTCTTGCCTCTTCCAGTGTTAGAATTTATTAAGGCTGGACATCCAACTGACGCAGAAGAAGAGGTCATCGATGAGGTTGCCTTTGACGATTACCTTGTTGATCGCCCGGAGGATTCATATCTTCTTAAAGTTTCCGGTGATTCCATGAAGGACGCTGGGATTTTTGAAGATGATGTTGTAGTCGTTGACAAGAAAGCAAAGCCCAAGGTTGGGGATATTGTCGTTGCCTCTATAGACAATGAGTTTACCTTAAAGTATTTACAGAAGGAAAATGGAAAAATGTGCCTTGTTCCAGCAAATTCGAAATATCGCACAATTTATCCAAAGGATAATCTCACAATTGAGGGAGTAGTTATAAGCTCAATGCGTAAATATCGCTAAAGTGTATAATATAAAGTATGCATGTTTTTCCTGATTTAACAATCTAATCCGAGCGTATTTGAAGTGCTAATTTAGAAGTAAAAAAGTCGGCCATGGCTATCCGCTCATTTACCGAAAAAAATTAACTTTAGTTTATAAAAAAGCAATTAGAGAGAAGGTTTTAATTGAAGTTTAAAATAAAACCCTCTCTTGCGAGGGGGAAACAGCCTACTTCCTTCGATTGCTCTCAGGACAGCTCGCCTATACGACCAGTCTTCGGCTGCACTTTATCTATTTTATACCATACTTTCAATTCTATTGTCAATATCGGTTTTATACTGATTTAATAATCTAAATAAATTTGTGAATAGGTGGTGTTGCTAGTGTTGCATTAAGAGGATATAAAATGTATATTTAATATATGGAGGATGATGGTATTGTAGAAGCGTCAAAAATCTTATCTGGGCCTGAAGTTGCGCGAAGAATCTTTAAGCAAGAACTCAAGCCTACTCTTGATGTTTCTCAAAAGGCACAAATTTTTGGCCGAGTTCTTGGCGAATACAATAGTAGTCTACAGAGCATCGTACTTGAAAGTAAGTTAGATGAAGAAATTGTAGCCGCTGCCTCGAATGTAGTTAAGATTCAGCAACTTAAAGGTTCTAAAAACGCCGACGAAACAAAAACAGAAGATTTAGCGATAAGGCAACTTAGTAAAGAAGTCTTTTCCTTCTTCAACAAATATTCCTCTGGAACTACTGCTTTGTTATCCTCCTATTTAGGGGGTGATTCAGAAAAAGAGGGACATCTGCAAGAATTGATAGGAGAAAATCTTTCTCGCTTTATAAACATAAGAAAAGGACTTGGTAAACTTTTTAGAGAAGATCTTCAAAAAAGAGAAATTGAAAAGATGGCCAAGTTTCTACTTGTCAACTCCCGCGAACTTAGAGATGTTGAAAGAAATCTTGATACTCAAGGCGATACCGACATTTTAGAACAATTAGATAATTTCTATATCTCTTCGGAGAGCAAAAAAGAAATACTTGAGTTAAATGAGTCTGTAAAAGTATTTGGACTTCGGGACTGGATAAGGACTACTGTTAAAGAAGCAAAACGCGGAAGAAAGATCTACGAAACCCCCTTTTATAGAAGTCTCTTGGACGAACTTCACTTCCAAAGCAGAAGAAAAAATGGTGTTGGTGGCTTGATTTTATATGGTCCGCCCGGGACAGGAAAAACTGAAATCTTGCAGGAAAAAAACAAACAACAAGGTTTTAGAACCCGAGTCATAAATATTCACCACTATACAAGTTTTGGAGACCTTATTGGGGAAAAAGCCATACAACTTGGTACTGATCCAACTGCCTCAACTGCGCAGAAACTAAAAGCAGTCATCAATGTATTTGGCGATGAAAGTCCTGAAAATTTCGCCATTGACATCCAAAATTTATTTACCCAATTACAACAAGAAGGAAAACTACCGCAACAAGAAAATATTTTTGACTTTTTGTCCACCTTTGTATCGCAGGAAACCAGAAATAGTCTGAATCCAGATTCTCCTTCTTCATGGGATTGGAAAACAATTAAAGAAGAATTTGTGGGAAGACAAAGAACTCGAATGCTAAGAACTACGCTTGCGTCACCTTACCAAGAGTCTGTTGAGGATATTGTAAAAGGAGAAATTTTGCTGGCAATACAAAATGGGGAAAGGGTAGTTCTTGACGAGCTTGATAAAGCAGGCCCAAATTCCATGGGCGGCATACTAAGCTTTTTGGCAAAGTCTCCAGGAGAGACTTTCGAATATGGCCAGTCTACAGTTACTATTCCATCGTGGTTTATTGTAGATGCAACAAGTAATAGTTTGGAGCTCAACGAATACCTCAAAGACAGATTTAGCGATCTTGAAGTAGGGACACCCCCGATAAAAGACCAGCTTATGATTGCAGGAGTTCGGCTTTCAGACGATGAAGGAAATATTCTTCTGACAGATTATGAGCAGAGACAATTAGTTGGATTTTTTGTTTACATGGTTCCAAATATAAATAAGATTTTAACTTCGCACGATCTTCCTCCTATGTCTAATAGGCGCATTCTGGAACTAACTAGTTATTTGGTAAATTTTCGAACTCTTCAACGTACCAATGTTAGTTTTGGAGATGCAGTCAAAAGACTCTTTGAACGCAATAAGACATGGATCACCAATAAGGAAGCGGCAGAACAATTGGATGGTCTTCTTAAAAATTCAAAGAATATACTCCAAGACAAACCCCGTGATTTTAGAGAAGAAGAAACTTTGGGTAGCCCAACCACTCTGACTCGCAGAGAAAAGTATAATAAAGCATTGAAAAATATCGTAATATCTCCACTTATTGTTGCTATAAATGGTTTAATGCCCCAAGAAGCTGGTGTCACAAGCGGAACACATATTGCAAAAATTACACTCAGCGAAAAACAACGCAACTACGTAAATGATTGGCTTGACATAAAAGATCCTAAAAAGGCAGTTAGAGGCGATGTAAGACAACTGCCTATAGGCTTTACAGTACAAGAGGAGGCATCGGATCAGAGTCCTAGTCTTAGGATTGCATCTTTCCCAGAATATGCTCCCAGCCATATTATCTTAACGCAAAAGATTTTAAAAAACGGAAGGATTGCTGCTACCTCTGATGATGGAACAATTATTGCTGTGGTTCAAGACAACCCTCAAGGCTCTAATCATCAACCGAATATAGAAATCGTTAATACATATAAAGCTCCAGGAACAAATAATGAAAGAATCTCTATAGATAAAGAATCCGAAATTAGCATAGACAGAAAAGGAAATTACCTACTTAGCCTAAATAGCAGTTCTAATAAACTCTCCATCTATACCACCACTAACCCTCTCGAATCCCCAACACACGTTGATTCTGTTAAACGTTTTGAGATTTCACCCAATGGCAAACTTCTGCTTAAAGAATCTCTAAATGGAGAAACAGAACTTGTTGCAGTTGATTCTTTAGCGTCTGTTGCCCTTCTTCCTGGAAACTCATGGTCTTTTGCCGGAGAGAGAATGCTTATTCAAAAAAATGAGAAAGAAACCGTAGGAGAGAAAGCATTTTTTATTTTTTAGCAATATGGAACAAAATACAGAATTAATGCAAATAATTTCCACATTTAATGGAAACCATATTGAAAGATGGTCAAAAGAAGGACCAGACCCATCTTTTTATAGACAATTTTCAGAAAAGGTGGAACAATTTATTGTTTTGTCCTCATTCAATCTTCCTAAAGTTCAAGAGCTAAAAGTTGTCGAAAGAGAAGACTCCTCCTTTGGCGTACTGCCATCTCCTGCCAAAAGAGCTGTTGCAAGGGCAATGCTTTCTGGTGACCCAATTGTTCCACTTAGAGTCTACGAAGAAGAAAAGACACTGCCACCTGAGATTTTCGTAGACACTGCTTATCTCCATACTATCTTACCAGTAGACCCAACACATACCGCAAGTATGAAAGAACAAAAATTAACCATAGACACCCTCCTTTCTATAAAGAATCGCATTGCTTTAAAAAATTCTACTATAAAAGGACAAAACCCAAGCGGAGAACCTTTTGTTGTAAAAGTAGGAGAACTTAAAGGTGTCTTGTATCTTATAAAAAGAGGTGTTGTTGGAAATTTTAGCGTTGAGAAAATATCCCTTTCTTCTCCATCAGATATCGAAAATGCAATATCTGCCTACAAAGAAAGCCTATCTTATGTACTGCAATTTAATCCAAGTGCAACTCCCAGCAGAGACTCTATTGGATACGAGATTATAAATTCTCAATTAGAGAAAGAGATCGAAAAAGAGAAAGAAGGAACAAACATTAACATTCCAATTGTGCTTGACTTTATAGGGTATCCTTACAAAAAAAGCCCCTTACTCTTTTCTGTTTCACCAGGAATGACTCCTAATATAAACTTGATACCATCAGAGAAATTTTATGGAAACTGAAGCTAGACAAAAAGAATCTTTGCCCGCAATAAGTCCCCTCAATGTTATGAGTTCTTTTGAAGAATTTGAAAAAAAGGCTATGGATGGTTTTACTACACAAGAAGAAAACTTGGCTTCCTATGGCAAATTCCTTGCAACTTGTGCCAATTTTTTTAAGCAATCTGGCATAGGAGAACTCCCTGAAACAAGAGATCTAGTTGATAAATTATTTTATCAGCATGCAAATACAGCTGTCTTACCTATTGATTTTTTTCTTAGGGCAAAAGAACGTCTTGACAAAGAAGTATTAAATAATAGCTCGATCCGACCTAGCCAAAAAACTTGGTCTTCTGAATTGTCCTTAATTAGAGACGAAACTCAAAAAGAAGCAGGAATTACCTGGCAAAATTTTACAAAAGAGAAACAGATGAGAGAAAGACTTGAGCAATTGACGCAAGAAAAAACAGATTTTGTTCAGGAGACTAATTTATCATTGTCTTTATCCTCGATTGGCGAAAGAAAACAATATATACAAAAGACAGCTATAGATTTACTGTCCAAAAATCAAGATGTAGGTTTTGACATCAAGAATATACGAAACTACCAACAAGCACTTCTTAGGGCAAAACAGCCAGACGCTTTGCCCGATCCAGATAAAATACGAGAAATACTCAACCCTCATAGTGAATTCTTAAAAGCGCAAACAGAAGGTGAATTGCCACCGATAGACGATCTATATACTAGATCTGCTATTGGACAAGAAAGCAATGTTGAGGCAATACTTATCTCTTTAGAAAATCAAGCAAAAAATCCCGATTTTGTCTGGCAGCATTTGGTAAGAAAAGGGTATCTGCCAAAAGAAATTCTTGATGGTTTTGAAGATCTTACTGCTTTGACAGAGCTTCAAGAGACAGCTAATTTTATCTCCGAAATGCCCAAAAACATAAAAGCAAAACATTTGCTTCCTTTTCTTAAAAGAGGTGTGAGCGCGGGGATTTTAACAGAAATTGTAGAAGGAAGATATGACTTGCCAGACGATCTTATCGCAAGACAAATAGATAGCTTGATCCACTTCTGGGATACTTCCGAAAAACAAAAATCACAAAAAGAGCCTTGGTCGCTAAAAAGAAAGTTAGTTACAGCGGCAACGGTTGGAATGGCTGTTGCAATAATAGCTTCTACACCGTATATCAAAAATGCTATAGAGTCTAATAAAGCAGTTGCTGAAGCAAGGCAAATGATTGAAGAACGCCCTCAGGAAGAGGAAGATGCGCTTTACTTTACAGAAGAGACAGATTCCATAAAACCACAAAACGGCTCTGTAGGAGGGTTCAAAAAAAATAAGAAAATTGTATTATGGAATGTATCTGGGAAAAATAGAAGAGGTTTTTATAGAGAAATGACAGCCTCACAGTTTGATGAGCAGAACAAAACATGGCTTATTAACAAAGGATTTTTACCAGAAGAAAGTACTGCTTTAAGTGATAAATTCGATATTACACTCTCACATACAGGGATTATAAGACGAAGAACGGTAAATATCCCAACTAAAAACAATTATTCTCTACCTGCAGATGGCATTCGTATACAGGGAAACAACATATCTCCTGTCAATGTTGCTCAAAGAACAGATGGCACATTTGTGTTGAATTTTTCAGAAAACGATATTGATAAAATAGCTAAGGTAACCTATTCTTTAGGAAAAAGTGATAACCCAACTACTCCCATGCCTTCCCAAAAAGAATTGCAAAATATGAGGAAAAAACTGGTTGATATTTCAGAACTCCCAGAACGCGAAAGAGAATTTGTGACTAAGCTATTGCAACGAAATGCCTTGTCTACAAGAGAAAAGGCAAAAGAACTAGAAGAGTATGTGAAATCCAACCTTAGGTATTCTCTACTCAGTTCATTGTCTGATGTATATCATTCGGCAGAAGACAACAAAGAATTCCTTGATAAGATTTTTCTTTTAAAAAGCGTGGATTGTGACGTTGCAAATACAGCGCTTGTTGCCCTGCTTCGATCTGCTAACATTCCGTCTAGAATGGCATACGGATTTGCCAATACAGGTGGATTTCTTGACGATAACGACAAAAAACTCGTAGCAACCGAAGGGCATGGTTGGGTAGAAGCATATATTGATAGACAATGGATATCCCTAGACGGGACTCCCTCTAGTATGGACTTTTATACGAGATCAGAATTGAAAGGAGATATGGAGCTATTGACTGGATTGTCCAAAAAAGACATGTTAACCATATTAGAAGGTATTCTAGCGCTTGAGATCATCAATGCTGGTCTTTTTGGCGTCAGTACTCTTCTAAGAAGAAGAAACGAGAAATTGGCGTTAAAATTAAAACAAGAAGTAGAGAATAGGGCTAATAATTATTTCGGCAGTGGCTTTGAAGAGACAAGAAAAGAAATTGAAAAGACTGAGTATAGTAAAGTTCTGCCATATAAATGGCGACTTATAAGTACACTCATTCCACCTTTTGGTCTCATAGCTTTGGGACAAGGAGGTTTTGAAAGATATAAAACATGGAGAGTGTCACATAGATACTCCAAAGGAGAATTGCTTACCCCGAGTTCTGAGCCAGACTATTTGGAATTCCTAACAAAAGTTTTAGGTTATAAAGAAGACGAAGCAAGAAAACAGATATACAATGCCGCCTATCAAGAGACAAAAAAAAAGATTCGGGAACAAAGTGCTATTACATGGTTTACAATTATGGGCCAACTTCATTTGCCATTTTCATTTCTTTCAGCATTCGACGGTCTTATCATAAGAAAAATGTCTCATTATAAGTCAACTCTGAATGAACAAAACTATCCACAAATAAGAAAAGAAATTATAGATAGTTTTTATGATCGGTACCAAAAAGAACAAAACAAGAGAGAATCATCTATCGCACTACATGGAGAATCCGCACACATGCCTATCCCCCCTAACCTTACTATAGAAGAATTAGGATACTATATAGATATATTAATTAGCGATAGACTAGTAAGGGGACAAGTGAATTTAATATACGAGAAAGCAATAAAAAGCCTTCATAAAGAGAGACTACATCCGAAGCCACACCCTCCAGGTGAACTAGCTTGACACCTTCCCAAGAAGTATCCTTCCAGATGATCTAGCTTCATACAAATCTATCCATCCTCAAGGCGACTTGGAATTACAATCTTGCTAAATTAGCTTCAATCTCCTGAGTTGTCCTAAGTTAGTACGCGTTATGATTTTTTCTCATTCTTTTGTAACTTTTCCACAATTTGCGCTATCCGGTTAGTTGATATATCCATGCGCTTTGTAAATTCCGTCTTGGTCAACGTATCTTCAAAAGTAATATCTTCTATCTGCAAAATACCATCGACAACTTTTTTAATTGATACATGAGTCAGCAGTTCAATTGATTTTGCCACGCATAAGCTGACAAAAACAATTAGTTTTCCTTGCTATAGCAACCTGATTGTTTTTGATTGAAAAAGTCAGGACAACTCAGGAAATACAAGTGGGTATCTCAGAAAATACTATATTGCAAAAGGGATTTTTGTGTGCTACGATCTTGTCAGTTTGTAATATATGTTAATTAAGCCTCAAACAACTAATTTTGCTAAAATTCGAGTCATGGGGGTTGGCGGAGGAGGTACCAATGCAGTTAACTCCATGATTGCACAAAGCGAGGTAAAAGGAGTAGACTTTATTTCTGTAAATACCGATGCACAAGCTCTTCTTTTATGCCAATCTTCAACCAAACTTCAAATAGGAGAAAATCTTACTAAGGGATTAGGGTCTGGCGGCGACCCCGAAATTGGCAGGCAGGCAGCAGAAGAATCTTACGAGAAAATAAAAGATATTATAGAGGCTTCAGACATGATTTTTTTAACAGCGGGAATGGGCGGAGGAACTGGAACTGGCGCAACGCCAATAATTGCAAAGGCAGCTAAAGAAGTTGGCGCGTTAACAGTTGCTGTTGTTACAAAGCCTTTTACATTTGAGGGTACTAGGCGCATGGTAGCAGCAGAGGAAGGAATCGATATGTTAAAGGATAAGGTAGATACACTTATTGTTATTCCGAATCAAAGGATTCTTGATGTTGTGGATAAAAAGATGTCGCTTATTGAGGCATTTAGAGTTGCAGATTCTGTGCTTAGCCAAGGCGTACAAGGAATCTCAGATATTATAACGGTTCCGGGGCTTATTAATGTTGACTTTGCCGATGTTAAAACTATTATGAGCAATTCTGGCTCGGCTCTAATGGGAGTGGGAACTGGAGTTGGTGAAAACAGGGCACAAACTGCCGCACGGATGGCTATCGCATCGCCTCTTCTTGAGATTTCTATGGAAGGAGCTCGAGGATTATTATTAAATATTACAGGCGGATCTGATCTTACAATGAGCGAGGTTGATGAGGCAGCGAAAATTATTGCCCAATCTGCAGACCCTGATGCAAATATTATTTTTGGAGCAACAATAGATGAGGCTATGCGTGATCAGATAAAAATAACAGTTATTGCTACCGGATTTGATCAAACAAGGCAAACTCTCAAGGAGTTTATATCCCCATCTGTCAGTACAGCTAATAATCCAGATGGGCAAAATATTGACGAGGCTTTAGAAAAACCAAAGTCCAAAGAGATACCAAAGGAGGATAAAGACGACGAAATCTGGGACATCCCGGCATTCTTAAGACAGAGGAATTAAACTTTTAGAAGCTACATTGTACGACGTGAGGTTTTTTGCCCATTGATTTCTCTGTTCAAACATGATAGTGTAAAGATACTAAAATCTCCTGCAACACCGCAAGGTCTTTGCAGGATTTTTTTGGCTTTAAAGATGTTATAATATTTTTTGATGAGCAAGAAACGATGCATTGTTCTAATTGATGGTAGTAATTTTTATTTCAAATTGAAAGATTTAAGACTTCACAATCTTCTTGACTTTGATTTTACTGGTTTTGCTTCAAAGCTTGCCAAAGATCAAGAGATAGTCCACGCTACATATTATGTCGGAAAAGTAAGAACAGATGGAACTGAGCATACACAAAAACTATTTAATAATCAAAGAAAACTGCTTGCTCACTTGAAAAAACATTCTTTTTTATATTCTTTAGGTTACTTAATGAAATCTGATAGTAAGATGCATGAAAAAGGAGTTGATGTAAATATAGCTGTTGATATTCTCGTTGCAACCTATGAAAATCTCTGCGACAGAATTATTTTAGTTTCATCAGATACAGACTTACTTCCCGCAATTAAAAAAGCTAAAGAAAAAAGAAAAATAGTTGAATATGTAGGTTTTTCTCATAAAGTAAGTGTTGCTATGGTTGCAAACTGTTCAGAGTCAACGTTATTGAAAAAAGAGGACTTACCGCCTTTTGTTAAATCTAGATAATGAAAAACATTATTGGATGGATTGTTGGAATCTCAATAATCTGGTTTATTTTCTCCAGTTTTAATTCTTTATTTGGTTCCAACACAGTAACGAACAATAATCCAGACACTTCTCCAGTTAATTCTTATGATTATCCTGATTAAGACATTGAATCCGACTAAAACGAGGAGGATATAGATATAAGTGATAATTCATTGGAATTTAATGGATATCCCTGCGCAGAGGATTGTAGCGGACATGAAGCAGGATATGAGTGGGCTGAAGAACATGGTATTACGCAAGATGGTGTTGACAACTATTCAGGTAATTCCAATTCTTTCATGGAAGGCATGCAGTCATATGTTGACGAAAATGAATAAAGATGATTGTGATATAATAAATTTGTGAAGAAAATCCTTTTTAGCCTAATTACTCTGATTTTAATAGTATCTTTTTCTTTGGTTTCTGTGCCAAGCGCAGAAGCTTTACAAAGAGTAAGAGGCTATACAAAAAAGAATGGTACTTATGTTGCTCCACATTATAAATCTTCGCCTAACAAATCCAAGTTTGATAATTACTCTACAAAAGGAAACATAAATCCGTTCAATGGTAAAAAGGGAACAGTCAACCCTTTTAAAATGACTCCTAAAAAATACAGATAAAATGAGCAGAAATCATTTGATAGTCATTTATATACTCCTAGCTATACTTACATTATTCACTTTTTCTCAAAAAAATGGTAACGCTACTGATCTAGATGACATAAAAAATAGGATTATAAAAGTTGAGTTTCTTCAAGAAGCTACTAGAATTCGGGATAATTTGGTGGGATTCAAGCAAGTTAACGCTTCTTTAGTTAATGATACCGAACGAATAAAAAGCTGTAACGAAAGTAAGGATTTGCTAATTGAATGGTCAGAGGATATTAAAAAATTGGGTAGTAATTACCTCGACCATATAAATAATAACCCAGATGCTAAAGAATACTTTGACGCAATAAGTAAGTTAAATGATGCTATTGCGGTTGATTGTAATAAACTTACCTCAAATTAAATGAATGGGCAAAGAATCTATAAACTTATAATCTGCTTTTTATTGTTAATTCCTATATTTTTTATATTTTCTTCAATTGCGGAAGCCAGAAGCTATAGGAGTTCTTATTCTGATGTAAAAGTAAGATCATATTTTAGAAAAGATGGTACTTTTGTCCAGAGTCATTATAGATCTCGTCCTGATGGAATTATATCGAATAATTATTCTTGTATAGACAACGGAAGATGCGGGACAAGCTATACCTCAAAAAGTTATACAACCTATTCTTATAGCCTGCCTAAGAGTTATACCTATGATCCTGTCTGGGTACCTATTTTTGCCCCTGTAAGTTCGGGATTGGGTAGCTCAGATTTTAGTTCCGATTCTACAGTAATATCGGGCATAACGCCACCAGCTAATGCCCATCTTAACTATTTTGGTAACGACTGGATTTGTAATAATGGTTATAGCCGTAATTACCTGACCAACCAATGCGATACAATAGAAATTCCAGCTAATGCTTACTTAGCGTCTTGGGGAAGCGATTGGCTTTGTAGTACAGAATACAAAAAGAACTATCTAACCCATCAATGCGATAAGGTAGTCATTCCCACTAATGGATCACTAAACTATTTTGGAGATGGTTTTACTTGTAACACAGGTTTCAAGAAAAACTATTTAACAAACCAATGTGATCAGATTACAATTCCTGAAAACGCAAGTCTAAGCTATTTTGGTGATGACTGGACATGCAACTATGGCTATAAAAAGAATTACTCTACGAATAGATGCGATAAAATAGAAGTTCCTGCTAACGCCAGTATGTATAGTTGGGGTTCAGACTGGTATTGTAATAATGGGTTTAAAAAAAATTATACTACCAACCAATGCGATACCGTCGTAATTCCTGAAAATGCAAGCTTAGATTATTTGGGTTCTGACTGGAATTGTAACTATGGATACAAAAAGAACTACTCAACTAACAATTGTGACAAAGTTGAGGTGCCAACTAATGCGACTTTATACAGCTGGGGATCGGATTGGTATTGCAATAAAGGATTTAAGAAGAACTATACTACTAATCAATGTGATTCAGTAGTGGTTCCTGAAAACGCAAGTTTAAGTTATTTTGGAGATGACTGGATTTGTAATAACGGCTACAAAAAGAATTATTCTATCAACAAGTGCGACAAAATAGAGGTACCTGCAAATGCTAGCCTAAGCAGTTGGGGTAGTGACTGGATTTGTAATTCTGGCTACCGAAAAAACTATACGACCAACCAATGCGACAAGGTAGAGTGCTCAGCCAATTCATATGAATCGTATGGTTCCTGTTATTGCAACTCTGGATATAAGAAAAATTATACAACAGGACAGTGCGAGAAAGTCGAATGTCCAACTAACTCCTATGAGTCTTACGGGTCTTGTTACTGCAATAGCGGATATAATAAAAACTACAGTACAGGTCAATGCGAGAAAATAAACTGCCCAGCCAACTCGACAGAATATTATGGAAGTTGCCTATGTAATTCTGGATACTACAAAAATTATAGTACAAATCTGTGCGAACCTAATATTAAGAGTACTCCTTTACCCACTATACTCCCTACAATCATTCCTACCTCAACTCTTGTACCTACTTCTACGCCAACACCGAGTCCAATTCCTACACCCACCCCTACCCCTGAATTGACTGTATCCCCGTCGCCCTCACCTATCAATCCGTAATCTGCTGTATTGCTTTTGTAAATTCAAACTTCATTTTTACCCCCTTTCTTAAGTGTATTCTACATAAGATAAATTTTATGTCAATAATACATCCATTGACTTTTTTTCCCATCGATTGCTATTCTTTCTCTGAAGACTTAAAGAGGTAGACTTTTCAATCGAATTTAATCCCTCTTGTAATCATTAGTTTTCTTGCATATAATCCTGTTAGAAGGGAGGAAAAAGAATATGAATCTCCAAGCAAAATTTCTTCAGATATATGCTAATTTACCTCTTAATCAAAGAACAGAGATTGTGGTGGTTGTAGATAACGAACCACTTACTTGGAATGCTGCTAAAATTGAAATTGAAAATAACACGGAGAAGGGGAAAGAAATTCTGGGAAAATTGGTTGAATTGGAAATAATAAAATGAATAAAAATATAGGTGGTCAAAAGACGACAGATGCAAAAATACAAAAAGATATAAGGGAGCTCGTGTTGGCAAGAATTATGGCTGCTTCTGACGATTTAAGAGTCGCTATTGGAGCAATAGAGTATACGAAAAAAGAAATGATAGAGAATGTAAAAGAGGGAAACGAAATTGGTAAAGAAATAATGGAGATACAAATGGAATACTTAAGAGATATGGCAAAAGGGGCAATCTATCAATCCCCTTAATGAATAAAGCAATTCTTGTTACCCGACCAGACCACGATTTAATAACCACATATTTATTTCAATGGAGCGAATATGTAATAAATCTGGCAAATAAGAAGCGTATAAAAGTATTAGATTTATCAAGTAAAAAAGCCAACGAAAAAAATTTTACAAGTTACATAGTTAAGAATAATCCTATACTCGTATTTTTTAATGGCCATGGCAACAAAGATATCATAGCTGGTTATGATAATGAGCCATTAGTATCAATCAATAAAAATGAAAAATTGCTTGAAAAGAAAATTGTTTATGCTAGAAGCTGTGATGCCGCAGATAATTTAGGCGAATTATGTATAAAGAATAATACACTTGCCTTTATTGGCTATAAAAAGAAATATACAATTTGCTACTCTCACGCAAGCGTTAATCATCCATTGCAGGATGATATCGCCAAACTATTTATAACTCCTTCAAATTTAATTCCGATATCCTTATTAAAAGGGAATACAGCTAAAGATGCTTATAGGAAATCCCAAGAATCTATGGCTCGTAATTTTTCTTTTGTGCTTTCTACCAACGCTACTTCAGCTCAAAGAGATTCCGCTCCATATTTATGGATAAATAAAAAATATCAAGTACTCCTTGGGGATCCAAACGCAAGTATATAAATCTTCCTACTTATTGACTTTTATTCTCTTAGTTATTAATATAGTTTCTGAAGGCTTAAAAAGGTAAATATTTCAATCGGGTGCTTTTTAAGATAGTAGCTTCAAAAGTAGGGGATGACTTAGGAATCCCCGCATTCTTAAGACAGAGGAATTAATACCTCGTTGACATGTATCATTAATCTTTATTGCTATGATGGTTTAGGAAGGTATTCAAGAGGAACTGTTGCTTGCATTTCTAGTCGAATAATCTCTCTAAGTTTTTTTAAATTTCCATTTGCTTTTGTAAAAAGTTCGTCAACTGTTAAGCATTTTCCATCATGGAATCGGTATGTCTGGAAGAAATTATAATTTTTTCTATTTTTATCACCATAATTTTGAACATCTTTTATATCATATCCCACAAACAGCACGGCGATATTATGAATGTTTTTATCTAGCGCTCTTTTTACAACTGATTCGATGGCAGTAGTCATGGTAGTAAGGGTTTCCTCTCTGTGTCCTTGTGGAGCAACCATTTCTACTCCAGCTTTCTGCAATAGTAGAATTGCCTGGTCTATATATTGCCTTGTATGTTCTGTTGTAATTACTCTTAAGAGACGGCTATCTGCGACGTCTATCCCATATTTGTCTTTTAACTTCTTAGCCAAAACAGGACTCTTTTGGGCTAATGTTTGTGTTTCTGGAGTAAAAACTGGGAAAACTTGTACACCGATTGGAGCTCCTACAGGTCTATGCCAACCTTTAAGTTGGTGCATAGCGATGGGTGCAAAAACTTCTCTTCGACCAAGAGTCGGACTTAGAAATATTCTTTCTAAAACACGTGGCGGATCTCCTTTGCTTGCGTGCATGTGAGCGATTATGATTCCGTAATTCTCTCTATTGAGCTGTTCTGCTTTTTCCCACCCTTCGGATCTTGGTTTTAGCGTTTCGATAGGGAGTGGTAATGAAGCTGATCTTGCAACTACACGTCGAGTGCCTTGTACTATTATAGAAACTCTTGCCTCTTGTGCTTCAGGTGATCGTGCCATAGTGAATTTGAAACATTATATCAGTTAATTTAGAAAAGTCTAGATATGAGAAGAAAATTAAGAAGGTAAAGTCTAAAGGCAATAATTGCGTTGAAAGATTTACCCCGCACCCAAATGCCCTGTTCGTCAGAACGAGGGTTCATGGAAAAGCGCGAAGCGAAATTCTCAAATGCCCCGACCGTAAGGTCGTGGGTGCGGGGTTTACTAATATAAACTTCTTGAACAAATTGTTCGATTGAGCTACAATTATAAGCATGTTTAAACCAGTAACTCCTAAGGTTGACTTTCCAAAGCTTGAAGAGGAGATTTTAAAGTATTGGAAAGAAAATAAAATTTTTGAAAAATCTCTTGCAAAGGAAGCTCCAAAAGGTAATTGGACTTTTTTGGACGGCCCCCCATTTATAACTGGTCTCCCTCACTATGGAAGTCTTCTCTCGAGCATTCCAAAAGATTTGTTTCCTAGATTTAAAACAATGCAAGGGTATAGGGTTCGCCGTGTTTGGGGATGGGATTGTCATGGTTTGCCTGCAGAAAATAAAGTGGAAGAGAAGCTTGGTATTAAAAGAAAGAAAGATATAGAAGAGAAAATTGGTGTCAAGCGTTTCATTGATGAGTGCAAACTGTATGTTTCACAAGTTTCTTCAGAATGGGAGTGGTATGTGGATCATATTGGCAGGTGGGTTGATTTTAAGAACGCCTATAAGACAATGGATCTGTCTTACATGGAGAGTGTTATGTGGGTGTTCAAGCAAATATACGAAAAAGGATTGATTTATAAAGGTCTTAGGGTTTCGCTATATTGTCCGCATTGCTCAACCCCTATATCAAATTTTGAAGTTGCCATGGACGCAGATAATTATAAAGAAGTTCCAGATACCGCTACAGTTTATAAATATGAATTAGCAGGCGAAAAAAATACATACATTCTTGCTTGGTCAACAACACCTTGGAATAAAATTGTTACACCAGCTCTAGCTGTAAATCCAAAATTAGTTTACGCAAAAGTAAAACAAGGTAATGAAACTTATATTTTGGCAAGAACTACACATAAAGTGCTTGGGGAAAAACATAAAATACTGGAAGAATTTAAGGGCGAGAAGCTTGTTGGAAAAAAATTCATCCCTCATTACGACTATTACAAAATAGAAAAAAATAAAAAAGCATTCGAAATAATCGGCGGAGATTTTGTAACAGCAGAAGAAGGTACCGGAGTCGTTACAATCGCCGCTTATGGAGAAGAAGATTTAAAGGCAATGCTTGAGAATAATATTCATGTTGAAATGCATGTTGATGAAGAAGGAACAATAAAATCGGACGTCCCAAAATTTGGCGGAATGTATTATCTTAAGGCAAACAAAGCTGTTAATGAAGATTTAAACAAAAGAGGGCTTATTTATAAAGATGAAGTGTTAATGCATAATGTTCCCCTTTGCTGGAGGTGCCACACAAGATTATATTATGCTCCTCAAGATGCTTGGTACGTAAATGTTCAGAGTCTCAAAGAAAAAATGGAAAAGACCAATGAGTTAGTTAATTGGTTTCCACATCACTTCAAACATGGAAGATTTTTAAAAAGCTTAGAAAGTGCTCCTGATTGGAATATTTCAAGAAGTAGATATTTCGGATCTCCAGTTCCAGTTTGGGAATGCGAATGTGGAGAACGTTTTGTTCCAGGATCTATAAAAGAATTAGAAGAAAAGTCGGGTAGAAAAATTTTGGATTTGCACAAACCAGAAATAGATAAGGTTACAGTTATTTGCAGTAAGTGTGGCAAGAAACTTCATCGTGTGCCTGAAGTTTTGGATAGCTGGATTGAAGCAGGGTCTGCTTCTTTTGGAGAACGGCATTACCCTTTTGATCCGTCAGATGACGGACAAGACTTAAAAGATTTTCATCCTCCTGATTTTATTGGCGAATATACTGGTCAAATTAGGGCATGGTTTTATGTGTTGCACGTAATTGCTAATGCATTGTCTCTTAGGGACGATGGTTTAAATATTTTATCCAAGAATGTGCTTGTTGAAGGAGTAATTCTAGGGACAGATGGAAGGAAGATGAGCAAAAACTATGGAAATTATCCTGATCCAAAAGGGTTGCTGCAAAAATATGGGGGGGATGCATTGAGGCTTTATCTAATGGGCAGCCCAGTAATGCATGGTGAGGATATTTTAATTTCTGAAGAGCAATATAGAAATCAAGTTAAAGAGACACTTCTTATCCTTTGGAATTGTTACAGTTTTTTCGTCGGGTACGCCAATGTAATTAATTGGGATTGTAAGTTAAAAGCTGGAAAATTAACTATTTTAGATAAATGGATTTTAGCTCGGCTTACGATGGTTACAATAGACGTTAATATTTATCTGAATAAGTTTGATGCTATAGAAAGTTTAAAAGCGATTGAAGAATTTATAGTTAAGGATTTTTCGACTTGGTATATTAGGCGATCACGAGATCGAGTAAGTTTTAGTGCTGACAAAAAAGACAGAGACATGGCGTTATCAGTAATGTATGGGGTTTTGGTAACTTTGAGTAAACTAATAGCTCCAATTACTCCTTTTATTGCTGAGGAGATATTTCAGAACCTAACTCATGAAGAATCAGTACACTTACAAGATTATCCAAAAGGAGATAGAAGTTTACTAAATAAAGAATTAATAAAAGATATGGATTTAGTTAGAAAAATTGTAGAACTTGGTCATGCATTTAGAAAAGAGAAAAATATAAAGGTTAGACAGCCTCTCTCGAAACTTACTGTTAAGAATTTAGAATTTACAGTTAACAAAGAATTATTATACTTAATTGAGGATGAGTTAAATGTTAAAAATGTTATGCTGCAAAAGGGAAAAGGTGAGTTGTCGGTCGAGTTCGACACCCGACTTACAGACACACTCAAGAAAGAAGGAGAAGCGCGTGAAATAACTCGTCAAATCCAGGATGCGCGAAAAAAGATTAGGACGAGACTTGGTGAATGGGTAAATGTTGTTCTTCCAGAATGGCCTTATGAATTCGAAGAATACATAAAACAGAGGGCTTTAGTTAAAAAAATACAAAAAGGAGAGAAGTTTTTGGTTGTGCCAACATGAATAAGAGGCTTCTTTCAAGCTTGGACTATGGTTTAATCGTTCCCGCAATTGTTTTGGTGATTTTAAGCTTAACCACTCTTTTTTCCATAAATATTGCATTATTTAAGAATCAATTAATTTTTTTTATTATATCAATTTTGGCTTTAATATTTTTCTCTCAAGTTGATTATAAAATTATTAAAAAATATTGTGGGTTAATCTATATTGTGTCAATTATTTTGCTTATTTTAGTTTTGGCAATTGGAATTGAAAGTAGGGGTTCTGTTAGGTGGTTTGAGATTATTGGGTTTAGAATCCAGTTTTCAGAGATCCTTAAACCTTTTCTTGCTATATCTTTTTCAGCTTTTCTTGCGAATAGAGAAGATCATTCTTATAAAACATTTTTTTTAACAATTTGTTTTTTAGCCCCAATTGCCTTTTTAATTTTAATTCAACCGGATCTCGGAAACGGGTTAATATACACACTGGTAACGGTACTTACTTTATTTATTTACGGGTTTCCATTGCCTTTATTTTTACTAAGTTTTATTTTAGTAAGTATCATTGCACCTTTTCTTTGGCAATTTATGTATCAATACCAAAAAGAGCGTATTATTACTTTCTTTCATCCGACCGACCCTTTAGGTTTTTCTTATAACGCTATTCAGTCAATAATAACAATTGGTTCGGGAATGATTGTGGGTAAAGGTCTAGGGCAAGGTACTCAATCAGGCCTTCAATTCCTGCCAGAGCGTCATACTGATTTTATTTTTGCCACTCTATCTGAGGGGTTGGGGTTTATTGGCGGAGTTATTGTTCTATTGTCTTTTTCTTTTCTTTTGTACAGAATTATTATAATCTTTTCAAATGCCCAAGAGTCTTTTTTTAAACTTTTTGCTATAATCGTTTTTTCTCTTATACTTTTACAATTTTTTATAAATATAGGCATGAATATAGGCGTTATTCCTGTTGTTGGCGTTACATTGCCTTTTCTTTCCTATGGAGGAAGCTCTCTTTTATCTAATTTTATAATACTTGGCATTCTTTCTGCTATTAGCCAAGATTCTACCAAAAGAAAAGTTCAGTCATACCTAATTGAATAATGGTACTGATTTCTTTCTTCTCATTACTTCTTTATAAACCTCCAAAATTTTTGGAGCAAGTTTTTCGACTGTTTCTTGAGCGTATTTTAGAAGGTCTGCCTCTTGGCCTTCTTTAGTAAATTTTTTGTCAAGAGTTAAATTTAATACTGGATAAACAGAATTTTCATTTATTTATTATCTTTAAGACTTGGCTTAAAAATAGATTCTATTAACAAAATTAGTTTCCAAACAAATAAATACGTTGGAGACTTATTCTTTTTAAAGAAGATTGTAAATCCCTTTCTCATTTGTTGTGCTTTAAACTTTTTCCGTTCTTGCGATTTTCCCATATCATAATGCATAATCTTGGCTTTGGGGTTATAATAAATTTTATATCCGGCATTTCGTGCGCGATAACAGAAATCAACATCTTCAACATAAAGAAAATATTTTTCATCAAATCCACCTAACTTTTTAAAAACATCTCTTCTTACTATGAAAAATACACCACTCATCCAGTCCGAATCTTGTTCCTTATTATAAAAATTTTCTTGCCTAATTAATTCTGTTTTAAACAGTTTATTAATAATTGGAATTCTGTCGAGAATAATATTACTAATAGTAGGAAATTTGCCGCATGATGGCTGGAGTGTACCATCAGGATTAAGAACTTTACACCCAACAACCGCTGCATCTTTTTTCTTTTTAAGAAAACTAACCATCTTTTCAATGCAGCCTTCCTTAACAATTGTATCTGGATTTAAAAACAACAAATAATCTCCTTTTGAAATCCTTGAGCCTTGATTAGCAGCCGTTGCAAAACCCACGTTTTTCTTATTCCTGATTAGTTTTATTTTAGGAAACATTTTTCCAACAATCCTACTTGTCTTATCTTGAGAAGAATTATCTATAGCTAAAATGTCCCCATTATTAATATATTTTTTTAACGAAGTTAAACATTGCAGAATATTAGCTTCATTGTTATACGTAACTATAACTATGGTTAATCTAAATTGCCTCATAATCATGCAGCATAATCTTTATCCACATTACTAAATATTCTGTTTGTTCTTGAATAATATCTTTTCCTCCCCAACCACTACTAATTTTTCTAGGAACAGAAAGAATTGATAAAACAACAAGCTCGTACAAAAATCTAGTAAATACCAAAATTCCAGCGAGTCTTACATGATTCATGCTGTAAAACTTTTTAAAAAATTTGATCATGCTTTTATAATATAAAAAACTTCTTTTTCCATGACCAAGCTGTATCGTACTTCTACCAACAAAATGTACGACAATAGCATTTGGAAGAAAATATTGTTTCCATCCTGCTTGCTTAATTCTGTATGCTAAATCTACATCTTCAAAATATAGGGTATAATCCTCATCCATTGCGCCAATTTTTTTTAATACGGATCTTCTTGTAAAAAAGCATGCGCCTGGAGGCTGATCTATTTCTTGTACTTTTGAAAAATCAGTATGTTCAAAAAGTTTCCCTCGAAAGTAAGGAATTCTTAATATAACTGGAGTTATTGGACTATGGGAAAAGAACGCTCTTACTAATGTAGGTGTTATCCGATAAAAGCCTAATTTCTGATCAGTTCCATCAGGATTTACAAGTTTTGCAGAACATGCCCCAGCCTGCGGATTCTTTTCCATAAAATCTACCATTATTTGCAGGCAGTTGCTGTGAACCATAGCATCAGGATTCAGAAATAGAATATATTTGCCTTTACTTTTTTTCCAACCTTGATTGTTCCCTCCAGCAAAACCTTTATTTTTTTTGTTGGCAATCAATTTAACCCATGGATATTTTTTTCTTACCATCTCTGAGCTATCATCCTTCGAAGCATTGTCAACCACAATAACCTCAAGCAATGTAGGAAAATTGTTTTTATAGATAGAACTTAAGCATTTAGCTAAATATTCTTTAGTATTCCAATTCACAATAACTATTGACAGCGTTGCTGTCTTTCTCAATTTTTTATATTTTTTCATTAAGGATTTTTTTAAGATAAGTTTTGTATCTTAAAATTAAAAATAGTTGAAATAATCTTCCACCTTCTCGAGTTTAAAATCTGTTTCAAAGTAAGGGAATCATCTACCAAAGTTTGATTTTCCTTTGTCAAAGATTGATTTGAATGACCAATTAACTCAAAAACCATTCGTTGAATTTGGGGCAAAAAATTCTTGTCGTATTTTGGGATTTTAAATATCCCCATTTCCTCTCGCAATTTTTCCTTACTAATCAAGTACACATGTCTATATGCTGGTTTTTCTTTATCGTAAGGAAACACAAACGAGTTGTAAAATTTATTTATTTGACTGAGTCTTTTAATTTCGCTTCCATTGAATTCTGTATAGAAATGCGCACATATCATATGAATCCAGTATGGAATATAATTGTGTAGGAACTTTTCAAAATGGAGTCCATGTTTAATAAGAAAAAACTCAAACCAGGAGACTTGAGGTAGCACAAATTTCTTATGTTCAGACAACCAACGATGGTTTTTATTAGATAAGGACTTATAAAAAGCAGCAACTACCCTCTCCGCCTCAACTGTTTCTTTTGAGAAAAATGGAGCAGCCAGTATTACTCCTTGTTTAGCAACTCTTAATTGTTCTTCTAAAAATCTTTCTCTGTTGTCTCTGTGTATGTGCTCTAAAACATCCGATGAAACGACGAAATCAAATTCCCCTTGTCCGAACGGCAGGTTTAAAGCATCTGTCTTAATATAACCTTTGTAACTATTTTTTGTTTTATCAACTACGATCACATGATCGTTAGGTAAAAATTTCTTAAGCACGCTATAATGCAATGCCTCTATATTCCCTCCAACATCTAAAATTCTTAATTTGTCTTTAGGTCTAATAGCTTGGATTAATTCGGCAATTATTCTATACCGTCCATAAAGATCAAATGACAAAAAAAGTAAATCTTTATTAAACTTGGAGTTACTCATGAATCCTCCATGTTACTGGTATCTGAAAATTACCAGTTTGATGCTTGCTGTTGCCAACTACTTGAAATGAATATATTTGATTGTGATAATCATAAGGAACACTACAGCTAGAATCAAAGATTGCAGCAGTAAATCCATATCGCCCAGGCAATAGTGGGAGTTTGGTAATCAAACAATCTACCCAGCCCTTACCCTTTAAAGATGGAGTTTTAAACCCGGTAGAATATGTATTAGGACCAGCAATCACGAACCCATATGATGTATGGAAAGCGACACCAAAAACAGGCTGCTTTACCTGAATTTCTGCATTATAGAAAATTCTAGCAATAAATGTTTCACCGATTTCGAAAGTTTCTTTTTCTTCACCTTTTTCGTTATAAAACTTAACTTTAGCGATATATTTTCCTTTATTATAAGTTGATGTTTTGTTGCCAATTGAACGAGCCGTGAAGAGCTGTTGATACGATTTTATGACATCTTCAGGGATACCTTGTTTTATAATTCTTCCTTTGTTTAGCATCAGTACACGATTTGTAACACTATTTATTAATGATAAGTTGTGGGATACAAAAATAATCGTTACGTCCTTTTTTCGAAAAATTTGCATTTTCTCTACACACTTCCTCTGAAAGTCCTCATCCCCAACTGCCAAAACCTCGTCAATCAACAAAATATCAGGGTCCAGATGCACTGCGACCGAAAAACCCAAGCGAACAGTCATGCCGGATGAATAAGTTCTAATTCGCTGATTTATATATTCACCAATGCCTGCGAACCCGACAATTTCGTCATACTTTTTATCGAGCTCTTTTTTTGTAAAACCTAAAAGCGTACCATTTAGATATATGTTTTCTCGGCCAGTTAGATCCGGATGAAAACCTGCTCCTAGTTCGATCAACGATCCAACTCGACCATTTACTTCTATGCTTCCTTTTGTTGGAATAGTAATACCCGCAATAATCTTAAGAAGCGTTGATTTGCCAGAACCGTTTTCTCCAATAATTCCCATAGTCTCCCCTTTTTTAATGGTCAAAGAAATATTTTTTAATGCCCATACTTCTTCTTTCTTCTCGCTCATAAAAATATTTTTAAAAAGAATTGGCCGATTGCACGAGATACTATACTTTTTTGAAATATTTTTAAGGATAATTGCATCCATATTGGTCATTATACCCAATCAGCAAAATACTTTGATCGTTTTTTAAACACAAAAAAACCAATCGGCAAAAGTATTGCTGTCTCAGTTATCGAAATTAATAGTGGCGTAAAAGACATAATATTTGTGTTCAAAAAAATCGATTGAAATGCAGTTATTATACCAACCATTGGATTAAGTTGATAAAAAAATAAAAAGTTTTTAGGAACAAGTGTCATCGGGTACAAAATAGGCGTTATATAAAACCAAATCATAAGTACTGCCTGGAGAATAAAAGATACATCGCGATAGTACACATCAAGACTTGAAAGAAGAAGAACAATTGATATAGCAAGGATTGTTTGCAAAAGTATGATAGGAATAAGAAGAAAAAGTAGAGGCGTTATACCAAACATTACTACAACAAACACTATGAGGAGTAAGAGCGCTAAAACAAAAGTAAACAAATGGGCAAGTACAGAGGAGGTAGGAAGAAGGTATCTTGGAAAGACTGTTTTCTTAATTAAGTCTCTATTTGTAATAAGCGATGAGGTTCCCGCTTGTAGACTCAGAGAAAAAAACATCCACGGAAGAAGTCCAGAGAAGACAAAAAGAGGATAGTTTTTAACATCTATCTTTAAAAATATGGAAAAAACAAGAGTTAGTACAGCCATCTGAAGAAGCGGATTGATAAGAATCCACAAAAAACCAAGTGTTGCTGATTTGTATTTTGATTTTAACTCTTTGATGGTGAGTGCTATTGTTAAGTCTTTAAGATACGTTAAGTCGGTCTTTTTCATACGCAAGAGATCCTTCGACTTGCTTCGTCAAACTGAGCTTGGCTTCGCTCGTTCAGGATGAGGGTGAGACGTTATTGCCACCCTCATTGTACCACAAGAGTTCTAAGAAAAGGGATCATGGGGTTTTTGGAATCAAGATCTTTTGCAACAATGTCTAACAATCTTTTTGCTTCCTTTGTTTTCTTATTTTTGATATCTATAGCTATGAGTCTTATATATAGATTGGCTAGATGCTTGTTGAATCCAGCGTATTCGTATATATACGAAAAGCCGCGAAACGATTCGTTTAGGGGAAATGTATTCTCTATGGCATTTCTAGCAGTCTTTTCTGAAGCTTCTGTGTCCCCAAGTTCATTATAGGTATCAGAAAGCGCAATATACAGCTTTGGGTGGATAAAAGGCGCAAGCGCAATTGCTTGTTGCAACAATTTTTTTGCCTGTTTATAGTTTCTATTTACAAATTCTATTTGCCCTAGTCTATAATAAGGTTCGCTATTATAAGAAGATAAAAAAGCTGCTTTATAGTACATTGCCTTCGCAGCATTTTGCTTTTTTTGAATTTCTTTTATTTGCCCATAAAGAAGATACAAAGTCGAGTCGTAGGGGTTTAGCGTAATTGCTTTTTTTATATTTACTTCTGCTTCAAATATATTATTATCGTTGAGATTTTTTTGCGCCATTTCATAATTTTTGTTGCCCATTATTAACAAGGTTGACACAACAAGTAAAATAAGTGGAAATAAGTATATAAGTTTTCTTATCCCAACTACATCAATCTTTTTTTCTTTTTTTGTTAAATTTGCAAAAAGAACAGCCAATAATATCCAAAATATTGAATAAAGCGAGATTCGCGACCAATCAATATCAACAAACGCATGGAAAGCCGAACCAAACAAAGCCGCAATTACCCCAGCAAGCAGAGGATATCTTGTGTAATCACTAAGTATCTTTCTTTCTACAAAAACTCTGAATATTGCGTTTAGGATAATTGCGGCAAATAGCAAAAATCCAACTATTCCAAGTTCTGCCGCGTACTCCAAATAATGATTATGTGTATATTTTGCGTACAACCACGGCACATTTTGATATCTATTGTAAGCTACACCAAAAGCCCCATGCCCTACCCCAAAAATTGGATTATCTTTGATCATCTTAAATGTATTTTGCCAAACTGTTGTTCGTAAATTTCCACTTACACTTCTTGTTTGGATAGATAGTTCAGTTATTATACTTTGTGTCTTCTTACCAACGTTTGCTGGTTTAAGAACTATAAATGTAACAAACATAAAGATCCCAAACATTATAAAAAGCGGTTTTATATGAGATTTTATTTTTTTAAAGGAAATCACAGAAAAAAGTATTAAGGCAGCTAATAAACTTATCCATCCACCCCGAGAATATGTAAAAACTATTGCTAGAAGTGAAACAAAAATTACCAAAAGTAAAATAAGCTTAAAATACAGATTTCGACTTGCTAAAAATAAACTTAGAAGGAGAGGAAGTAAAACAACTATGAAACCGGCCATTTGATTATGCCAATAAAAAGATCCAACTAAATAACGACCGTTGGATAATTCGCCCCAGGAAAAAAAATTGTAGAGATCTTTCACAAGTAAAATGCTTCCACTAATTACGAAGCATGTAAGAAGAAAAGACTGTGTTAATCTATTTTTTCTTGTCAAATTGTAGATTGTAAGAAAAAGCGAAAAATAAGAAACAGTTCTTAGAACTTCCCAAATGGTTTGTCCAATATCTTTTGAAAAGAAAGTAGAAATAAACATCCACCCCAAGAACAACAAAAAAAATAAAGAGGCATTTTTCGGAAAAGCAAGTTTTTGATGTTTTACAATTACTAAAGTTAAGGCTGTGGCGCTAACAGCAGTAAGCAATCCGCTATATAATCGTATGTCGTTCACTTCTCCCAAAATAGTAAACGTTAAAAAAATTGTAATTGAAAGAACTATCGTAATATTAAAAATACCTGTGTCTTTTGTGATCCGTGATAAATTTATCATTATTGAGGTTCTTAAAGTGCCCCCTTGCCACTAATCATCGCCCAAGGAGTTTTGGCTATAATCCAAAGATCATACAATATATTACTTTTTTTCACGTATTGAGCATCCATCTCTATACGTTTATCAAAGTTTATTTCACTTCTGCCACTAACCTGCCAATAACCAGTTAGCCCTGGCTTTACAGAAAGCACAATTTTTACAGACTCCGAAGTCCCCGCATATTTTTTTTGTTGCTCTCGTAATTCGTCTGGATAGTAAGCTCTTGGGCCAACCACACGCATCTCTCCTTTTAAAACATTAAAAAACTGAGGAATTTCGTCTAAAGAATGTTTTCTTATAAATCGTCCAACTGTAGTTACTCTAGGATCGTTTTTTAGTTTGTAGCTGCCTTTTTTATAAACATCATATAACTTAGAATATTTTGGATTTTCACGAAGCAACTCGTGCGCATTCTCAACCATGGAGCGGAATTTATACATCTTAAAAAGCTTACCTTTCTTTCCAACTCGCTGTGGCGTATCTGCCAAAATAGGGCCTTTTGAATCAAGTTTTATTGCTATAGCTATAACTATGATAACTGGCAAAAAAAATATAATTAAAATAATAGAGAAAACAATATCTATTAACCTCTCGGAAATTGCGTAAAAATTATTCTTTTTTATCTCGGCATGCTGCATACATTAAGTAAGGTGCTCATTTGGGGTTCCAGCTAGACTCTCGACTAATTTTTTTATCTTTGGAACAGAAGTCTTGGGACAAACCAACAAAACATCGTCTGTATTTATAACAATCATTTTTGAAAGATCTATTCCAACAACCAATTGATCGGTGTAGTTAAAAATTAGACTATCCAAAGAGTCATTTATCAAAACCTTTCCTTTTGTAACATTCTCTAAAGATGTTACTTCCAGCGCCTCCTTTAACGCCTCCCATGCTCCAACATCGCTCCAGCCAAGATCTGCCGCTATAACAAATACATGCTTGGGGTCTATTTTTTCTAAAATTGCATTATCGAAACTTATCTTTTCAAGTGTTGGATATACGGTAGTTACAACCCTACAAAACTCTTTTTTACCTATTGCATCCTGTATCTTTATAAGCCCCTGCCATAAATGAGGTACGAATTTTTTAAATTGAGACAGCATAAAGCTAGGAGTAGTGACAAAATATCCTGGATTCCAGGCAAAATTTTGATTATTTAAAAATCCCTCCGCTTGCTCAAGACTCGGTCTATAAATCAATCTCTTGAACTTAAAAACCTTTGTTCCTCTTATCTCCCCCGTTTCTTCCCCAAACTCTATCCATCCTAAATTCTGATTAGCAAACCGAGCACGTTGACCAACAAGGATAAGCGAATTGTTATTCTTTTTGACAAGATCATGGGCAAAATGTAAAACTTCACGAAAGCGTCTAATTTTTTTAACAAAGTGGTCGCTCCATAAAATCGCAATAGGGACATTAGGATACTCTTTTCCTATAATTGAAAGCGCCATGCCAACAGCAGGACCTACGTCTCTAACTGCCGGCTCAAATATAAAGTTTGAAGAAGGAATCTGGGGAAGCTGCTTTTTTACGATCTCTCCATATTTTTCCCCTGTTGCTATATAAATGTCTTCAAAGTTAAAGTCAGGGCGAAGACGATCAACTACTAACTGAAGCGTAGACCTGTCGCCAAGAATTTTTTCAAATTGCTTAGGTGAATTTTTTCTTGATAAAGGCCATAGTCTTGTTCCAACTCCCCCAGCAAAAATTACGATCTTCATATTCAAAAGATTTACGATTAACGATTTAAGATTTATGAATCCTTATGCCTATCTTTATTCTTAAATCATCGCTCTAGAACTACTCTATTAACAAGATCAATAAATTCTCTCTTGAATCTTTCAAATGAAAACTTTTTCGCATTTTCTATGCAGTCACTACTTTTATATTTTCCTTCATCGAATCTTTTAAGTACCTCTATCAGTGATTTTGAATTTTGTTCTCTCAAAAATTCACCAGTTTTTCCTTCTTTAATACTTTCGAGTGATCCTCCAAATCCTAAAGCAATAACAGGTTTACCAAAACTTTGTGCTTCCAAAACTGTTAATCCAAAATCCTCAATGCCTGGAAAAATTAAAGCACGACATCCCTTATAGTAACCTACTAGCTCCTCTTCAGTCAAGTTGCCAAGGAATTCTATGGTTTTACCACTTATGCTTTTAAGATAATTCTCTTGCGAACCTGTCCCTACAATTTTTAATGGAAACTTAAGCTTATTAAATGCCGAAATAGCAATATCTATTTTTTTATACGGAACAAGACGAGAAACGACCAGGAAGTAATCTGAACTTTGAACTTTTTTAGGATTTCGAATTTCGAATTTCGAATTTATATCAACTGGTGGATATACCACCATCGATTCTCTTCCATAATACCTTTTAATTCTACTCTGAACCTCTTTAGAAATCGCAACATATGTATCCGATCTCTGCGCTGCAATTTTATCCCAGAAACGAAGATAAGAAACTGCTGGTTTTGATATAAAGCGAAAAAAAGAATTGCGAAAATATTCATTATGCCCACTCCAGAGGTAACGTGTTGGAGTTAGGCAATAGCAAATATGTTTTGTTTTGGGTTTTGTGATTATTCCCTTTGCCGCTTCACTTGTAACCGAGATTACCAAATCGTATTCATCAAACGAAAAGCTTTCAAAAGCAATAGGCATTAAGGCGGCATAAAGCTCGTGCGAAGAAAAAGCAAAAGGGAACTTCTGTAAAAAAGAAGTTCTTACATCAAATGCTTTCGCCCAAGGGGCAGCCATACTGTTATATACCGAGGTATACAAAGGAGCATCGGGAAACAACTTATGAAGTGCCAAAAGTACTCTTTCCGCCCCACCCCACTTATTTACTCGATCATACACAATCGCAACTTTCATTTTATTCAAAGCCTTTACATTCTACCATGAATAAGAGCAAATGTGTTTTAGCTTGATATATCGGTTTAATCACAAATTGTTGCACGTTTGGCTCTTTATAGTTTATTTTTATTTTGAAAATAATCATAAACTGCTTTTGATACTTCTGCTATCCGTTCTTTGGCTTGAGGAGGTGAATCACTTTCTGACAAAACTACAATAAGATAATCCCCGTTGGGGGAATAAATTATACCTGCGTCATGAGTAAAAAAATCTATCTCACCAGTCTTATGAGCAATAATAGTGTTTTGTGGTAGATATTTAGGTAACTTGTCATTGAGTTTTTGCTCTTTTAGTAAACTCAACATTTTATTGCTATACTCTAGATTGGTAAGTTTCCCCTTGTATAACTTTTCAAAGAAAAGGGCTATATCATAAGGAGTAGTCTTAGGAGGTTCTCCTAGCGATGATTCACGAAAACCATTTTGAGTTAAAAAATATCTGACAGGAGAATGCTTAATCCTTGTTGTAAGAAGAAGTGATGCATAGTTGTGAGAAATTGTAAGCATTTGCCTCAAAGCTTGATTAACAGCAAGAGTTATTGTTCCTTCTGTCATTTCTGCTTCCTCAGAAGCAATGTTGAACTTATTGTTTAGTACTATTACATCTTCCTTTAATACTTCATCTTCTTTTAATTTTCCGTTCTTAATTTGATCAAAAGCTGTTGCCATAATCCAAATTTTATAAAGACTTCCAGGTTGATAAACTCTGTGTTCATTTGCAAAATATGCTTCACCTGTTTTTAGATTTTTAATAACAATTCCATATATTCCTTTAGTTCCTCTTAATGTATTTTGGACAACATTTTCTAATGAGCTGTCCACGCGTTGGTTATTGTTTTTTGTAAATCTATTAACCAGAATAAATACGATAAGTCCTACTACTAAAATAAATCCTAAAGATTTGATCTTCTTCTTTGCTGAATTTCGCTGATTTCTCATTATTCGTATTCAAAGCTTCCTTATGTATTAGGGCACTTCGCCCAGCTAAGCTGGGCTGCGACGCCCTAGGGAACTCCTTAGCTTAAAGCGGAGAGTCCTTATAAATTTGTATTTTGAAGTAGGGGCATAATAAGAAGAAAGCTGGGAAATAGACTGAATCATAAATTTTGTCAGTTTTGTGTGAGGTAAGAGTTTAGTACCGCCAAGGGGATTCGAACCCCTGATTCTTGGGCTGAAAACCCAATGTCCTAGGCCACTAGACGATGGCGGCAAAAACTTATTGCTTACGCAATTATATCTAAAATTGATCCGTTAGACAAATTACTTTAGCTTTTTTCTAAGCTCCGCCAAAATCTCACTGGCGCTGTCTTTTCCGCCCAATCCAAACGCTATTCCCCCGGCAATTGCAACCATTCCGACAAACCCAGTAAATAGGATCCTAATTAAATCTGACGCAACACCAAGCTGCGTAAGAATTGCCAGTATTACAAATACGTTGATAGCCCAACGAGTTACCGATGCAATCGCATTGGCAGCATCTCCAGATATACCTTTTGCCGATGCCAAAATAACATCGTGGGAAAGTCTGGCAAATACAAATCCAACTATTGCAATTATTGCTGCAACAAAGACATTTGGCAAATAGAGCAAAAATTCATTTAATATCGTGACCACTCTTGGCAAACCCCAAACATCTGCTGTTGGGATTAAGAAAACTATTATTACAAACCATCTTGTTATTTCGGCTATTATGTTTGTCCAAGTAAATTCTTCTTTAGCTTCTGGAACGCCGTATTTTCTAAGCACACTTTCTATCTTTAGTGATCCAAAGATTCCGACCACTACCTGTCTAAGTAGAGAAGCTATAATTATTCCTAAAAGAAGAATTATTGCTCCAACAGCAAATTTTGGGATAAAACTAACAACAGCCATAATACCATTATTAATAGAGATAATTAGAGTTTGACCAATATCTGTTGCCACTTTTTTATTCACCCCCTTTCTTTTAAGTCTTTAAAGGGTCCACAATGTTAGTCTATATTGCATCCAGTTACCTTGTCAAGAGTTGATCTTGTTGTTATAATTAAACACGGGGCCCGTAGCTCAACGGCAGAGCAATAGCCTTTTAAGCTATTGGTTGACAGTTCGAATCTGTCCGGGCTCACCAACAGTGAAATTGAGGCTGGCGTCGGCGGAAGGATTGTAACGTTAAACACAGTCGGCCTCCGCTCCAAAAACTGTCGGCGAGTAAAAAACGCAAAAATTTTTAAAGATTCAAATGGCGCAAGCAGCGTACTCAACAAGAAATTGCTCTCTGTTGCCCGATTGCGCCATTAAAAAAAGCAATTTCCAAAGTTGTTGAGTACGGTTTTAATATAACAGAAATAGAAAAATGTTTTCAAGAAGGTATTTTATTTATTAATTGCGTTAGGTATTTATTTTGCATACTTTTTTAACATCAAACTCAACACCATCGGATTCAAGAATTAAATATGAATCATGAGGAAATAAATAAGTAGGATTTTCATGATATTTTATATATCCTAAATGTATTAGTAATGCTGAGATAATTACAGAATGACTTATCATAAGTACTGTTTTTCCTGGATAGGCTACGGCAACTTCTCTCAAAAACGTAATAAAACGGCCAATAATCTCATCATCACTTTCCATAGTCGGATATTTATGTTTTTTCTTTTTTTCGTCTGACAATTTTTCAAATTTCTCCACCAATTCCTTCAATTCGTTAGTAAAAATATCCAAGCTTCTTCCTTCATACTTTCCAAAATTACGTTCTCTTAATAGTTGGGTGGTTTTTACTGCTATACTTCTTTTTAGAGTAATAATGTCAGCGGTTTGCTTAGCGCGTAAGGTATCTGAAGAAAATACAGC
>Ga0213870_1000038_pt1 | contig 69348 bp, 83 predicted proteins | sample WICALVC2017_Meta_FD_160119 | JGI IMG/M metagenome (GOLD analysis project Ga0213870, IMG submission 160119) | Freshwater microbial communities from subterranean cave lake in Wind Cave National Park, South Dakota, United States - WICALVC2017 | ecosystem: Environmental > Aquatic > Deep subsurface >...
TATTACCCCATCTTGATATACTGTCAAAAATCCTTTTACCCCCGTGTACTTACAGTGAATTTTGTGAAAAAACGGCATACTATGCTGGCCTCAAGGAGTCCAGGATGTATGTGAGGTTATGCAGCCGTTATGTGTAAAAACCAAATTAGATTATCGGTACCAATTATTAATTATCTTACCTATCAGATATTCAATGGGCGAAAAATTATCAGTGATTTTTAGGTATCTGGAAAATTCAAATTGACTTATATCAATATTTTTTTGGGGAAGGTTTTTAATAATGGGATTACTGCTTTTTAAAATTTCATTGCTTTCAAAATCAATCTTTTTTTGTCCGTTGATTCCTAAAAAAATAATATTTTGCGGATATTTCGATAATGCGGAATCAACGGCAAAAAAATAACTATTAGGAAAAACTTCTTTGAATGTTTTTATTTCTGATAAAATTAACGATGGCGATTGTGGGTTAAGGTCTCCGGTAAAGTTACCTATAAAAACACCATCAAGATTAAGTCTGTTTTTCGCTAAATCAAAAAATTCCTTTGTAGTAAAGTGTATTGGTATAGAAAAAAAGGAGTAATATACGTCTGAAACAATAATATCGTATTTTTTTCGTTTTTCGCTTAGCAATCTGCGACCGTCTTCTGTGTAATTTGTTAAACGAGCGTTATTTTGAAGGTTGAAATATTTTTGGGCCAACCCGAAAAGTTCCGGTTCTATTTCTGAAACATCAACTTGCATTTCAGGAGAATCATTTAAAAAAGCTTTGGGAATTGAGTAGGCTCCGCCGCCAATCACAAGAGCGCTTGTGTATTTTAGATTAAATAGTTTATAAAGCTGATAATATTTTGTGTAGTCAAAAACCATTTTATCAGAGTCTAAATACATAGCAGATGCTTGGCTCTTGTCTAAAAAAAGAAAACGGGCAGGTTGGTTATTCCACTGACTATCGGATATTTTTATCTTTTCATATATCCCGTCTTTTTCATAGAGAACATTGTTTTGTTTTTGAGGAGTATAAAACCATAAAAAAAATATTTCGGATACAAAAAACAAAATCATAAAAATTATTATGTTATTAGATTTGGATGAAGATCTAAAAAACAAAAAGCCGCAAATTCCCCATATACTAATAATAATTCCAGTACCAATAATAATGGAATTAATCCCAAAGTTAGGAATAAGAATAAAACCAGATAAAAGAGAACCAACAATGCTTCCCATGGTAGACCAAAAAAATACTTCTCCAGATTGACTTCCCACTTTATCTTGCTCTTTTTTGTTTACCATATTAAATTGCTCTGCTTTTGGCAGAGCAACTGCTTTAGCGTATTTAACATGGTGAAGTTTTACCGCAAAAGGAGAAAGCATTCCCAACGAAAACGCTGGGATAAAAAAAATAAAAATAGAAGAAATTAATGGACCAATTGATATTGAAAACAATAAACCAAAAAGTGGAAGAATGGCATTATTTAAAAATTGGATAAAAATTATGAGAAATCCTGATACAAAAATAATACCGTAAAAAACACCGTGCTCTGGATATTTGTCTGATACGATTCCTCCCAAGTAATATCCTAAAGAGAGAGCGGCCAAAATAGTGCTTATTACCGAAGAAGCAGTATAAATTGTATTGCCATAATAAGGCGCCAGAATCCTTATAGCGATAATTTCAACAATTAAAACTGCCGCGCCCGTCACAAAAACCGAAGCTAATAATAATATATCTTTTGTTCTTTTATAATTCATAATTTGGAACATTAACTATTCTAATATAAAAAACGTAAAACAAAAAGCCTCAACTACTTTATCGGTATAACTTCTTTATAATGTGGACTGCTCTAAATCTCACGATCGTAAGATTTAGGATATAATTAAGATATAATTCTGTATTTTCTGCGATAGCATAAAATACAGAATTAGGGGTATGAAGTTTCTCTAAAATCCGGTCTATTAAAAGCGACTTGTAATTTACTTGTATAATAAATATTGTCACATAATAAAACAGTCCTATGGTCTAAACCATAGGACTCTTTGTCGCATAATAGGGATTACTTATGCAGCTGGTTTTTGAGGTTCTGCGGGTTTTTTCTTGTCCCCTACAGCTTTAGCCAAGGAAGATGGTTCTGGCTTTAGCTCCTCTTTTATAGTTTCTGGTTTATTTTCTACGGGTTTTATCAAAGCTTCTGGCATAGGAGTTGATTTTACCGTCAGAGCTGATGCAGTTACGGTAATCTCTTCTTTTTTCTTGGGTTTTTTTGACTTATTGATTTTTTTAGCGTTAATGATTTTTTCTGAAACCAGCAAATTATGAACTGTTGGCGAAGGTTTAGACCCTTTTGACATCCAATACAAAATCCTTTCTTTTTTTAAAGATTTCCTTTTAGTTAAAGGGTCAATATATCCCAAAATTTCAACCGCCCTCCCCCCTTTGGCAGACCTTCTTTTATCTATAACTACTATTCTAAAAAATGGCTGGTTTTTTTTGCCCCTTCTTGTTAATCTGATTACTAACATATCCTTAAATTTATTATTTTATCAACGAATTCACTAATTATTGTCCCACTTTTTGACTCTTAATGCCTCTTTCGCCGCTTCTTCCTCTGCTTCCTGTTTTGAATAGCCCTCGCCTTCTGCCACTAAATCTTCATTTAAAAATACTCCCACCATAAATTTCTTTTTATGGTCTGGCCCCCAATCTTTAATAACTTTATAAATCGGGGTAATTCCTGTTTTTTCTTGAGCTTGTTCCTGAAAATGTGATTTAGCATCTTCATATAATTTTTTTTGCAGAATATCGGGTAAATGTTTAAGCAAATAATTTCTAATAAACTTATCAACTGATTGGTAACCTGAATCGAGATATATTGAACCAATCAAAGCCTCAAGAGTATTAGCTAAAATATACTGTCTTGCTTTGCCTAATTCTTTTGTTTCTCCGCGCGATAATAATAAAAAATCATTAAATCCTAATTCCTCGGCAACCAAAGAAAGCATTTTGGCATTAACCAGAGCCGCTCGCCAATTTGTCAATTCGCCTTCCGTTTTTTGGGGATATTTTTTATAAAGATATTCTGTAATAACTAACTCCAAAACCGCATCTCCTAAAAATTCTAATCTTTCATTTTGTTCTAAAACAAATTTTGGGTTCTCGTTAAGATAAGAACGATGGACAAAGGCCTGAGTTAAAAGATCTTTATTTTTAAATTTTAAATCTAATTTTTTTTCGAATAAAGAAAAATCCTTCATCAATGGGCTACGAAATACGAAACAAATACGAATATACGAAAATAAATTAAATACTTTAGTATATTCGTAAAAAATTCGTATTTCGTAGCTATTTATTTTCTAATTGTTTAAAAACTGTTCCTAAAACTCCATTTATAAATTTACCCGAAGTCTGACCCGAAAAAGTTTTTGCCAGTTCAATGGCCTCATTGATGGCAACTTTCGGAGGAACCTCATCCTTGTTGCTGTATAAAAGTTCATAAAGTCCGATTCTCAAAACATTTCTGTCAACAAGAGGTATTTGGGAAATCGGCCATTCAGGGGCCGCTTTTTCAATAATTTTATCAATATCTTTAAGATGTTTTAACACGCCATTAGCCAATTCTCTAACAAATTTTAAATCCTCTAATCCCGGACCAAAATCTTTGATATTTCTTTCAATAATAGTTTCTAAAAATCCAGTCTTATTACCATAAAAATCCCATTCATAGAGACTTTGCATTACGATTGAACGTGATAAGTGCCTACTTGCCATGGTATAAAATCAAAAATCAAATATTAAAAATTAAAAATACAAATTAAATATTAAAAATCAATAAAAAAACTTATATTACAAATTTTTGATACCTTATTTTTTATTTTTGATATTTTATTTTTAATTTTTCTTTGAAAGACCTTCCATTGTCAAGGACATATCTTTTCTTTGTTCTTTTTCTACTTTCTCCATTTCTTTTTCTCTCAACTTTTTCTCTTTTTTAGTAAGTTTTCCTAAAACATTGATAAACTCCTGCCCTTTGTAGTATCCGCAATAGGGACAAATAGCATGAGGTCTTATTGATTTATTACATTTTCTGCAAGTTGTTAAAGCCGCAGGTTTGATATAAATATGCATCCTACGTTGCCCCACGCTTGATCTTGTATGTTTATGTCTTGGAACAGCCATAATCGCTTCGCTCAAAATCAAAAATATACAATATAATTGGTCGCTCGTTCGGAAAATAAAAATAAGTTTTTATTTTCCTCACTATACTCTGCCAATTATCAAAATGCAAAAATCAAATTTATGGTATCGTTATATTTTTTATTTTTGATATGTATTTTTGATATTTTATATTTAATATCTTATTTTATTATCCTATCATATAAATTAAATTTTAGCAATGGTTTTAATTGGTTTAAAGGTTTTTCTATGGATTTTACAGGCGCCAAAATTTTTTAAATTTTCAATATGTAAAAAAGTTCCATAACCTTTATGATTATTAAAACCATACCGAGGATATTTTTTATGCAACTCTCGCATTATTCCATCTCTTGTAACTTTTGCAATAATACCTGCGACAGTGCAAGAAAAAACTTTTTCGTCAGCCTTAATAATTGGTTTTTGGGGAATTTTTGACTTAATTTTAAAATTCCCGTCCAAAATTAAAAATACGTTACCTGTCTTCAAAAATTCAAAGCTTTGAATTTTTGAAGACAAATCTTTTATCGCTTTGTGCATTGCTAACTTAGTGGCTTCTAAAATATTTATTTTATCTATAACTTTTTCTGAAACTGTACCAATTCCCCATTGAATTTGAGGATTATTGGTTAATTTTTCGTAGAAAAATTCTCTTTGTTTTTCAGAAAGTTTTTTTGAATCATTAATTTTTGGTATTTGGTTTTTGATATTTATTTTTATGAAAACTGCCGCCGCAACCACAGGACCTGCTAAAGGTCCCCGTCCAGCTTCGTCTAATCCAACCACAAATTTGTATCCTTGCTTCCACAACTTTTTTTCTTCGTTAAAATTAGGATAAGTCATTTTTGTCGCACAATATGAATATGGGGGTTAATCTAAATTAACTTTAAAGTTTTTCTAAAATCTTCAATTCCAACTTATTTGTCTTTGTATCATAAATGGCAAATGTTGGTTTGAATCTTTGGCCTGCAACCTCGCCTGGATTTATCAATCTACATTTTCCCACTTCTTCCATCCATGGTTTATGAGTATGTCCGTAAAAAACTATGTCATATTTTTCAGATTCCGCTAAGTTCTTGGCAATTTGGGGAAAATGAACAAATGCAATTTTTTTATTTCCCAAATCAATTTCCATTTCGGGTGGAATACTTTCTAACTCAAAGTCTCCATTACCTCTAACAAATTTTATTTCCCCCGCAAAGTTTTTTACCGCCTCGTCAATAGTTTCCTGATTGCAAATATCTCCGCAATGTAAAATAACCCTGATTTTTTCTTTGTTTAAAAAATCAATTATTTTATTAAAGTTTTTTATGTTGTCATGAGTATCTGAAACAATTGCAAATTTCATTATATAGAATTTTATTGCCTTGATGAATTATACAAAGCGCCATTATTTTTTAGCGAGAGAGAGAATACAAATTGCAAACCGCAGTTTGTAATTTGTAATCACGAACGAGCGACCAAAATATGCTTTGCATATTTTTTAGCGAGAGAGAGAATACAAATTGCAAACCGCAGTTTGTAATTTGTAATCACGAACGAGCGACCAAAATATGCTTTGCATATTTTTTTACCATTTTATGCCACCATAGAACAATTCCATAGAATTGTTCTATGGAAAATTTACTATGATTCCTCAAGAATTATTTTATTTTTAAATTTTCCCCTTTTCTCTGCTTTTTTATTTTTTTCCACCACTTCAAAATCATTTAAACGAAGTTTAAATTTTTTCTTTCCAGAAAATACATTATTAAAATATTCAGGCCAAATCTTTTTCTTAATTAACGCCATATTATTCACTAATACATTTAAATCTTGAAACTTTTTTACCATCAACCTCCACTTCTTCTAAAAACATTTTTAAAGGCCTTGCTCATAATGAAAATCATCATAAAGTTTTTTATAAATAACTAAATCATCAAAAGTCTCACTATGCTTTTTTGCACCCAGAACTTCGTAATTTTTTCCCTTGTAGCGCTGATATTTTCCTAATTTCATATTATTTTCCAGCAACGCATTGGTTAAAAATATTAACCTGATCGTTATATTGTAAAATAATATCTTTAGTTTCTTTTACCAAGGGATTATATTGAACTACCAACTGGTTGTATTCATCGACTAACTCATTATATTTTAAAGATCGGTAATTTGTATTATCGATTTCAGATTTTTTAGCGTCCATTTTCAAAGAAATGGAGTCTAACTGATTTTTATCATAATCGATTTTATTTTTTAAATCTTCGTTTGGTTGGTTGCAAAAAGAAAGTGGCAAACCAAATTCCTGAACGCTAATCCAAACCGTTTGTCCATTATAGGTTCCCTTCTCTAATGCCAACCCTATATCAACAAACCTATTATTTAAAATATTAGCTCGATGACCTGGACTATTCATCCAATTCTGAACCACTTCTTTTTCATTCTTAAAGTTTCCCAAAATTAAATTTTCGCCTGTAACAATGTAATCATAACCATAACTTTTTATCAATTGGCCCGGATCAATTCCTGATAATGAAATGTGCTCAAAATATTGGTTTTTAAACATATCATCGGCTTTTGTTTTAGCGGCTGAATTCAGTTTTTGGTTTTCAATTAAAGGAGGTAATAAACCGTTATTGTATCTTTGAATATTTGTTTCGGCTATTATTTTGGCTTTTGTTAAAACGATCTGGTTTTCTTTTCCGCCCACATTTAACGGTGCTGGCGCTAAAATTTCTTTTTTAAATCCATTGATTGCATTGCCTAAATCTGTTTTTTTTACGATTTCATCGAGAATCTGCGACGAAGTCGGGACAAATTTATCCACATTTTTTCCTAAATTATTATAAAGTCCCATAATGTTCTCTATAGCCTGCTTGCCAAAAAACAGGTAAAACCCGACCGCAATCGCCAATAACATTAATACCAAAATTAATCCCAAGATTATTATTTTATATTTTTTCATTCTCTTTAAACCTTGAATTACGAAATGCCCTAGGAAGCATTTCGTAATTCAAGGTTTGAATTTGCGCTCTTTATAAAAAATTGATAAAATTAATAAAAGTCGAGTTAACTAAATAGTATTGAAAATATAAATAACACAATTATGATACTAGAAGAAAAAAAATATTTAGCCGTTGCAGCAACTATATTTTTAGTTATTGCGTTGTTGCATTTACTGAGACTGATGTTGGGGTGGTACGTTGAAATCGGAGGATGGAGCGTGCCATTTTGGTTAAGCTGGACTGCCTTAATTATATCTGGCTATTTAGCCTATAAAGGATTTAAATTTAGTAAAAAGTAATCATTAGACCTCTAAATAATTAACAAATTCCAATCGTCTGAGAATTTTTGTATTCCTTTGTCTGTTAATTCATGCTGTATGTCAAAATTCTGCCACGGCTGGTTGAGATTTATTTCTTTGCACGGTATTTCAGACAGCGAAGATTTATAAGTGAAATCATCGGTCGGTATTGGCAGTTTTCTTTCTCCCCATTCTTTTAAAACTTTAAATGGAGTTGTTATAATATCTGATCTTGTTTTTATTGCCTGAAAAAAATGATCTAAATTTCTGACGCTGGCTGTCAAAACTTCTACGTGTCCATCGCTTTTTTTAAACATCTCTAAAATATTTTCTATTAATTGCATGCCATTTTTTCCTTGATCATCCAATCTGCCAACGAAAGGTGAAACAAAAACCTGTCCCTTTTTAGCTCCTTTAGTGGCCACGTAGACCGCCGCTGCCTGCTCTTGGCTAAAACATAGAGTCATGTTAATCCTCATTCCTTCCTTTACGGCTTGTTCAGCCGCCAGCAACCCTTCTTTGGTGGTGGGAAACTTAATGTGGGCATTGGGAATCCAGGAAAACATTTCTCTTGCTTGATCAAGCATTTCTTCTGCTGTGGTATTTTTATCAGCATAAACTTCAATGGAAACCGAACCACTGGGAATCAACTGGGAAATTTCTTTTACAATCTTTTTATAAAAACCAAGAAGTTCTTCTTTATTTAATTTTTGTCCCTGAACTCCCGGGTTTTTTCCAACTAATGTTGGGTTAGTGGTTTGCCCATCAAGGAATCCTAATAAATTTATAATCTCTTTTGTTTCTTTGGGATCCCCGCTATCCAAAAATATTTTAGTCTTAAGATTTTTTAGCATACTTTTTCACTTTTTTAATAATTGCCTCTTTTGAAATCCCTTCGTGATCTAACAACTCTTCTGGCGTGCCGCTCATTGGTATTTTGCAAACAGAGAGATTTTCAAGAACGTGATGTTCGCTAAAATTGCAAAGGGCCCCTGCTACGGCTTCGCCGATGCCGCCCGCTTCATAATGGTCTTCTACGGTGATTATTACCTTAGTCTCTTTTGCAGCTTTTTGTAGAGTGGCAATGTCAAGCGGCTTAACTGAATATAAATCAATGATCCTCACTTTTATACCATCTTTTTCTAATTGTTCGGCCGCGAGCAATGCCTCATGCAACGTAATGCCGGCTGTTACAATAGTCGCGACATCATTTGAGCTTTCTTTTACAACTTTACTGCCGCCAATCCTAAATTGCTCATTTTCATTATAAATGACCGGTGTTTCTTTTCTTGTGGCGCGAATATACACAATGCCTTTATGTTTTGCCGATTCTTCAACTAATTTCTCGGTAGATACCGCATCGGCTGGATACAAAACCACGCTGTTTAAAAGTGTCCTGAACATTGCAATATCTTCAAGCCCCATTTGAGAAGGACCGTCTTGACCAATTGAAACTCCCGCATGAGAACCCACAAATTTTATATTGGCATTAGAATATTGACTCATTCTAATCTGATCAAAAGCTCTGGTAAAAAAGGCGGCGAAAGTTGAAATAAAAGGAATTTTTCCGCGACTTGCCAAACCCAAAGCCATTCCAACCATATTTTGCTCGGCAATATACATTTCAAAAAATCTTTCAGGGTAAGCCTTTTTAAAAATTTCGGCATAGGTAGAATTACTTACTTCAGCATCTAACACTACCATATTGGGAAATTGTGGAAAAATACGCGCTAAGGCATTGCCATAAGCTTTTCTTGTCGCAACCAAATCGCCAATTTTATAACCATTGTTTAATTCTAATTTTGGTTTTGGTTTTTGGGTTTTGGAATTTGTAATGTTGCGAGGTAAAACAATCTCTCCCCTAATTAATGTATTTATTCTGCCAAGTTTAGTAAGCTCTTTTTTTAACTCTTCTCTACTAAGCGCCTTACCGTGCCAACCATCTTTATTTTCCAAAAATGAAACACCCTTACCTTTGATGGTTTTAGCGATAATCATAACCGGTTTTCTCTTTACCACAATTGCTTTTTTATATGCTTTCACGATTTGAGAAAAAGAGTGTCCATTACTTACTATAATAGTATGCCAGCCAAATGCAGAAATTCTTTTCTCATATTCTTTGAGCCGATGACCGTACATTGTTTCTCCCCGCTGTCCCAAACGATTAACATCTAAAATTCCAATCAGGTTATCCAGTTTATAGTGAACGGCTATTTGCATTGCTTCCCAGCAAGAACCCTCAGCCATCTCGCTGTCTCCTAAAAGCGCAAACGTTTTATAGGGCAACTTATCAAGGTATTTTGCATTGAGAGCCATCCCCACTCCTATAGAAAGACCTTGTCCCAAAGAACCAGTGGCCGCTTCAGCATAAGGGAAAGCTATGGTTGGATGACCTTCTAAGGGACTTTTGAATTTTCTTAAAGTCATTATTTCTTCTGTGGTTATTTTCCCCGCAACAAGATATAAGGCATAAAGCAATGGAGAAGCATGACCTTTAGAAAAAATCAAACGGTCATTGTTGGGATTTTTTGGATTATTAATATCAAAATGAAAGTATCCATTAAAAAATAAAGTAACCATTAAATCAGTGGCCGATAACGACGAAGTTGGGTGGCCCGACCCCGCTTCAGTGGTTGAAATCAAAATTAAATAACGAACCAGTTTAGCTAAATCATTAAGTTTTTCGTAAGATAGTTTCATTATATATCACACCTCACTCCTACGCACCTATGCATAGGTGCGTAGGAGTTGGTGAAAAATTTTAATTATCTATTTTTTCTTTAAATTGTTTCAACCGATTCTTTACATCTTTACTTTTCAATAGCGCGCTTCCAATCACTACATAATCTGCGCCAGCTTTGGCTATTTTTTTGATATTTGAAAGATTAATTCCGCCATCAACTTCAATTTTAATTTTTGGAGCATTTTTTTTCAAAGCTTTAATTTTTAAAATAATTTCTGAAATAAATTTTTGGCCTTGAAAGCCGGGGTTAACGCCGAGTAAAAGAACTGAATCTACGTGATTTAAATATGGTTGAATTTTTGCTATATTAGTCTTTGGATTTAAGGCTATCCCTTTTTGAAAATTAAATTTATTTATTATTTTTAATATATGCTCTAAGTTTTTAACTGCCTCTAAATGAAAAATTACTTTTTTTATTCCTATTTTATGGCATTCTTCAAAATAGTTCTCCGGGTTTTGAACCATTAAGTGAATTTCCAAATTAAAACTTTTTGCCACAGCCAGAGGCAAATCTTTAATCTGAATTGATTTATTATTGACAAATTTACCATCTAAAATATCAATCTGAACCCAATCAACCAGTCCTTTTAGTCTTTTTAGTTTATCCTCTAAATCTTTTGGGTCTTTAGTTAAAATAGCTGGAATAATTTTTAGCATTACTTAATAAGTATATTTTTTAATAATTTCTAAAGCTTCCTTTGCCGAATCAACTAAATGAAACATTTTTAAATCTCTTTTACTAATAGCCTTATGTTTTTGGCAAACATTTTTCCAAAGCCAATCAAATAATGGCTGCCAATAATCTTTGCCTACTGCCACAATTACCGGAGATCCTTTTAATTTTTTTGTTTTAGCAAGATTGGCCATTTCAAAGAATTCGTCTAAGGTTCCAAAACCGCCCGGTAAGAAAACAAAAACAGAACAAGTAAGGGAAAACATCGTTTTTCTGACAAAAAAATAGTTAAAACGGATTGATTTAGTGACATAGTTATTTTGGGGTTGATATTTGGGAAGCTTAATATTAATTCCAATTGAATTGCCATGAGCTTCAAAGGCTCCGCGATTGGCCGCTTCCATTATTCCTTGGCCTCCGCCAGTTACCACTGTAAATTTTTCTTTGACTAAAAGTTTTGCTAAGTATCTTGCTTCTTTATAGTGAGAATTTTTTTCAAAAGCCAGAGATGAACCAAAAATGGCCACTGCTTTTTTAATATCGGCGGTAAATTTAAATCCTTTTGTGAATTCAGCCATTATTTCAGATATTTGTTTTTTTGATTCTTCCTTTGTGTTTGGAACTTCTAAATTTTTCATTTTTCTATTTTTTTTATTTTATTAATGCGACGTTGATGACGTTTCTCGCCGTTAAATTTAGTTTTTAACCAAAGTTTAATTATTTCTTTGGCTTTCTTCTCGCTTAAAAAAGAGGCCCCCAACGATAGAATATTTGAATCGTTGTGTTGGCGAGCTAATGTAATAATTTTTTCTGGCCCGCCATAATAAACCGCAGCCCTTACTTCTTTAAATTTATTGGCGGCAATGGCTTCGCCCTGTCCCGAAGCGCCTAATACAATTCCTTTGTCAATTTTTGGATTCTGGGAAACTTTTTTTGCCACCAAAAAAATGAAATCTGGATAGTCGTCTTTTGGGTTTAACGCAAAAGCTCCCAGATCCTTATATTGGTATCCCCAACCTTCAAGCCATTTTTTTATTTTTTCTTTTAGTTTAAAACCTCTGTGATCTGCTCCTAAATAAATCGTCATTTTATTTATTATTTTCTATATCCCCTACTTCTGTACTTTCTCTGATAGCATTGAGTACAGAATTTTGGAGGTTCGCGCTTTTGATTCTACTTTACTGAATGGCCGCCGAATTGCTCTCGCAAAGCAGATAAAATTTTGCCCTCATAACTTGGATTATTTTTTGATTTAATTCTAAATTTTAAAGCTTCTTCTATAACCCTTGCTCTTAATCCAAGAGTCTTTGCTATTTTTACAGTCCATTCTCCCTCGCCCGTATGTCCAACTTGATCACTTACATTTTTAAAATCATCGCCATGAATTTCTAGGGCATTTTCTAGCCAATTTAAAAGCCTTGACTCAATAACACTTCCATGATTATAGACATCAACTACTTTTTTAAGATCAAGCTTGAAATTTGATTTTTTAAGAATAGTGAATCCTTCGGCAATTGCCTGCATCATTCCATATTCAATGCCATTATGAACCATTTTTACAAAGTGACCGGCGCCGGGACTGCCAAAAAACTGACATCCTTGTTTTTGAGAAAGATCGTAAAAAAGTGGCTCCATTTCTTCAAAAACTTTTTTGTCTCCCCCGATCATTAAAGCTGATCCCTCCAGCACTCCAACCGGCCCCCCCGAAACTCCTACATCCAAAAAATTAATTTCCCTTAATTTAAGTTTTTTATGACGTCCAACTGAATCTTTATAAAATGAGTTTCCGCCATCAATAATTACATCATCTTTTTTAAGATATCTAATAAGCCCGTTTTTACTAAAAAGAACTTCATCAATAATTTTCCCTGCTGGCAACATCAGCCAAATTATCCGAGGTTGAGAAATTTTATCTGCTAATTCTTTTAAATTTTGAGCGCTATTTCCCAATTCTTTTTTTAATTTTTTAACCATTTCTTGAGAGTTATCATAGCCTATAAACTGCCACCCTTTTTCTGAAAGTCTTTTGGCTAAGTTTCCGCCCATCTTACCCAAACCTATAATACCAATTTCTTTCTTTATTTGTTTTTTTAGAGATAGTCCCGAATCATTGATAAAATATGAATCGCTGATTGGTTTATCTGTATCTGGATTATAATAATTAAGCGGTACTGAATTTTTCTGCCAGACTTTTATCACGGGATCAATAAACCGCCACATCGCCGCCATTTCATCGGTACTAACAAATAAAGTTTGATCTCCAGCAATGGCATCTAAAAGCAATTTTTCATATTCTTCAATATATTGAGAACCTTGTTTCTGGTCGCGAAGTAAAAAATCAAAAGTTCTTTTTTCCATCAAGAACTCAAGTCCTGGTTTTTTTGACCAAAATTGAATAGTAATTGCCTCTTTGGGCTCAAGAGAAATAATAATTTTATTTACATAATGTTCTTTGGCATCCGGAGGACAAAGACAAGGGGTTTGGTGTTTAAAAGTTATTTCAATCTCTTTTACTTGCTCTTTTAGTCTTTTTCCGCTATCTAAAATAATCGGCACTCCCCTAAAACGCGGGGAATCCAAGAATGCTCGTATTTTAAAATAAGTTTCGGTATTGGATTTTTTGTCTACCCCCTCAATAGCGCGATAACCATCATATTGAGAACGAAAAGTAAAATGCTGAATTTCCTCCTTTGAAAGAGGAATAAGGGTATTTAAAATGTTTGCTCGCTGCTTACGAATGGCATCGGCTTCAAAGCTTAGCGGATGATCCATAGTTATTAAAGCAAGTATCTGCAACATATGATTCTGCCCTACATCTTGAAGAGCTCCGACGCTGTCGTAAAAACTTCCTCTTTTTTCCACTCCAACGGTTTCTAAGAGACGAATTTCTATTTTATCAATAGAATCATTATCCCAACTTTGCGAAAAAAGATTATTAGAAAAGCGAAAACTCAAAATATTTTGCAGCATCTCTTTAGCAAGATAATGATCAATGCGGTAGATTTGCACTTCCTTAAAAAGTTTTCCCAAGAGTTTGTCTAAAGCTTCTGCTGTTTTTAAATCTTTGCCAAACGGTTTTTCAACCAAAACACGGCTCCAGCCTTCTTTTGGGCTACAAGGTTTAGTCAACCCCGATTCTGCAAGATTTTTAAATATGACTTTATAAAATTGGGGAGGGACGGCAAGATAAAAAAGTTTATTAGAGCAAATCCCCCATTTGTCATCAATTTCCTTTATTTTTTCAGCTAATGAAAGGTAGTCTCTTTTATTTTCAAAAAAACCTTTATGGTATGAAAAAATATCGCAAAATAATCCGCAAGTTTTTATGTTAATATTTTTATGCTTATTTAAAGCATTAAAAATATGGTCGTTAAATAATTCATTTGACAGCTCTTGTTTAGAAAAACCGATTATCTTAAAATAATTAGGCAATTTGTTTTTGCCATACAAGTGAAAAAGAGAAGGAGATATTTTCTTTTCCATAAGGTCTCCGGTTGCCCCAAAGATTACAAAAACAGTAGGGATATTAGTTGATTTAATTTTCATAATAGTAGACCTGTTGCGTAATAAGGTTTTACTGCAAATTAAATCTTTTGGCTACAAACTACTAAAAGCTTCGAGGACAGGAAATCCTGCTTTGCAGGAATTTCTCGCGTCCAGCCGGCTTATACGTTGTATAAACCTTGTCGCTTTTGGTAATTTTCGCCACAAAATCTTTAATTTCCGTCACAAACCTTATTAGGAGTGTGGGATTCGAACAAAATCAATTGAGCGATTGAATTTTGAGAAAGATTCAAGGCTTGAGGAGCGAAGCGATGCCTTGCGCATCGGTGAGCTCCGAAAACGCAGAATCTTTCCAAAATTCACTCGCCCGGAGGGAAGCGAAAAAATGGCTAATTTCTTCGTTTTTACTCCTCAATGTAGTCTATGACTACATTTCGTCGCAAGAAACATTGAAATTATCTCATTTTTTCGAGGACGGGGCGAATTTGCTAAAGCAAATTGCGCCTCGCGTCCCTACTTCTCAAGTAGATTCATGTTCGAATCCCGCGCTCCTACGTAACAGGTCTATTAAAATACTAAAAATAGTGAATCATATATAATCCAGATTTTTGTATTCTTATAAAATGCGAATTGATCCGCCGCCGCCAAAAAGAATGACAACATTAGCTGCTAATAGAATCAAATCAAATTCCAATCCGGTTTTATTAGAGGCAGAAAAAGGAATATTCCACCTTACTATCTTCATATAAAGGGCGCCAATCATTACTATCGATAACAGCAATGCCCAAAGTTGAGTGTAAACTCCTAAAATTAGCCCCACCGATGAAAGAAACTCCACCAAGCCAAGGGCCGTCACAAATTCAGTTGAAAAGCCTATTCCCTGAGCCATTTCTTTGGCGTTTTTTAATTTTGGCAAACTATGATAAAGGAAAATGCTTGCAATGACCAACCGCAATAATAATAAACCAATATCATTGTATTGAAGTAATTGAGTAAACATATTTTATTATTTATCTATTTTCTTTAGCCTTTTGTTATCCGACCTTTTGTTTTTATTATTTTATTATACTAATTTAATAGATAAAACACAAACAAAAACCCGAGAAATATATCTCGGGAAATTTTGTTAGCCAGTGATACAATATTGGAACCTAGTTATTAAACTTGAATTGGAATATAAAATTAAAACAAATTTTTAATTAAATAATCATGATTTTTTTTTATAAAACCTAACTTCTCGTTTAAATTTTTAGCTAATTGAGTGCTAGTTAATTTGATTTGTTTAATTTTTTTCCGTTCAGCCAACACCAATAGACTTTCCATTAAAACCCTGCCAATCCCTTGGCGGCGATTTTGATTATCAACTACCAATTCTTCAACCCAGGCGATTAATCCTTTAGAAGGAATTACATACCAAACCAAACCCGCAAAACCAACGATTTTACCCTGTGATTCTGCCACTAAAAATTGACTATTTTTTTGATTGACTAATCGTTTAATTCTTTTTGCCAAATTTTCCGGCTCAATAATATTTTGAGTCAGCTGTTTAATCAATAATGCCACCTGGTCTGAGTCCTTTTTTTCCAAATTACGTAATGTTACCATGTTTATTATCCTTAAATTACTCCCAACGATCTGCCAACCACTGTTAAAATACTAATCGCGCTGTCCAAATCGTCTTTAGTGTGAACACTGGATATTTGAACCCTTAAACGAGCTTGTCCTTCAGCTACAACCGGAAACCATAGACCCACCAAATACAAACCTTTTGCTAATAATTCTTTTTGCATTTTTTGGGCTAATTTTGCCTCTCCAATGTGAATGGGCACAATGGGATGAGTGCCTTCAATAATTTTAAAACCCGCGGCTTTCACTTGTTCTCTGAAATAAGCGGTATTGTCCCTGGATTTTTTTAATAATTCTGGATGGGCATTTATTAAATCAATAGCTTTAATGGCGGCTCCCGCAATCATAGGAGGCAAAGAATTAGAAAAAATATAGGGTCTTGCTTTTTGACGCAGAAATTCTATCAGTTCTTTTTTGCCGCTTAAATATCCGCCGCAAGCTCCGCCAAAAGCCTTGCCCATCGTACCGCTTAATACATCTATTTGGCCCAACACCCCCATTTCTTCCGGCGAACCCTTGCCGTGTAAACCGCACACCCCCACCCCATGCGAATCATCAACGAAGAGTAAAGAGTTATGCTCCTTGCTTAATGTAACCAATTCCGGTAATCTAGCCAACTCGCCTTCCATGCTGAATACGCCGTCAGTGGCGATTATTTTAATGAAATACTGCTCTTTTTGGTCCTCTTGCATCATTTTTTTAAGCATAGCTACATCGCTGTGAGGATAGATTCTTTTTACAAATAAATCTTTTTTAATTAATTTCAGGCCGTCAATGATGCTGGCGTGATTAAGCTCGTCGCTATAAAGAACCGACTTTTTGTTTTGCCCTTCTGTTTTGGACAGTAAAGCCGCAAAAAAAGCTTCATTGGCGGCGAAGCAAGAGTTAAATATTATGGTATCTTCCTTATCTAAAAATTGAGAGATCTTTTTTTCCAGCGCAATGTGAAGCGCGGTAGTGCCGGAAATAAACCTTACCGAAGACATGCCATATCCATATCTATCCATAGCTTCTTTGGCATATTTTATAATTTCGGGGTGATTTGCCAGCCCCAAATAATTATTACTGGCAAACATCAGCGCTTCTTTGCCGCCAACCAAAACTTTGGCATCTTGGGGAGATTCTAAAACTGATTCTTTTTTATATCTGCCCTGACTTTTTAATGAATCTACCTCAGTGGTTATTAGATTAAGTAATTCTTTTGAATACATTTTTCTATGGTCTTAAAATTACCTTAAAGGCTTTGCCCGCATTAATGGCGGCAAAACCTTCTTGAAATTTTTCTAAAGGCAAATCATGGCTGATGATATGATTATCCAAAATAATCTGGCTTAAGCCGTTGGTTAATAAAGAGCGCATAAGATCCCAGGTGCCAAACATTCTTCGCCCAATAACACCTTTTATGGTGATGCCTCGGAATATAATATCTCTTGAAAAGTTAATTTCTTTGGCTCCGGAAGGCAACCCCAATAACGCAATAATACCACCCATTCTAATATTTTTCAAAGCGTCTTCCAGCGCGGCATAAGAGCCCGACATTTCCAGTGCCGCATCTACGCCTGTGTTATTGGTTTCTTCCTTGATTTTTTTTGAAAGATCACTGCGACCAGACTCATTAGCCACATCAAAACAATAGTCGGCTCCCAAATTTTTAGCCAGGGTAAATTTTGTTTTTTCAAGCTTTTCTTTGCCAAAGTCATTTTTAGGATTTGAGACATCGGTCAAAAAAATTTTTGAAGCGCCCATCTGTTTTGCGATAGCTACCGACATTAACCCCTGAATGCCGGCGCCCAGCACCAAAACCGAGCTTCCCTTTTTGATTTCAGCCGACTGCGCCGTATGAGTGGCATTACCGATCGCATCCATAAAGGCGATAATTTCTAAAGGTATTTCTCCTTTGGCAAATAATACCACATTTCTGACAGGCACCACTACATACTTGGCAAACGCGCCGTCTTGATGCAATCCTTTAATTTTAGTGTTTTGGCATACATGGCCTTCGCCCAAAAGACACTGATAGCACTGCCAACAAACAAGATGCATTTCAGCTGAAACATAAAAGTTCTCTTTCAAAAAAGGCAGTAATTCTAAACTCTCGGCTAATGTCTCTTTTTTATGGTTTGCTAAAAATGCGTTAACTTTTGGGTTTTTAAAAGTTTTAAGATAAAGCATATCTACTATTGCATGGCGGGCTTTTGACCCAAGATCCTCAATTTCTCCGCAAAATTCATGACCCAAAATCACTTCTTTAGTAGCATTGTTAGCCATAGTATCTTGTAACGCCCGAGCGCCTTTATAAATAGAAACATCGGTGCCGCAAATAGAAGCCGCTAACACTTTGATTTTCACCTCATCTTCTCTTTTAATCTCTGGTTCTGGCTTTTCTTTTATTTCCAAACCCTCATACCATTGTTGGCCCAGTATTGGTCTTTTTTTAATAATTGCTTTCATAATAAGTTAAATTGTAAATTCAAAACGCTAAGCTCTGAACGAATCTAAAATTCAAATTTTTAAATGTTCAAAACTTAGGATTTTGTATTTTGGATTTTAAAATTTTTATTCTACCGTAACGCTTTTAGCTAAATTACGCGGCTTATCGACATCATAGCCTTTTAAAACTCCCATATAATAGGCAAAAAATTGCAAAGGAATAACCGTCAACATTGGACTTAACATTTCTAATGTTCTTGGAATATAGATGACATCATCTGCCAGTTTTTTGATATCTTTGTTTCCCTCGGTGGCAATGGCAATAACAGGACCAGATCTTGCTTTTATTTCTTGAATATTAGAAATCATTTTTTCATAAACTGAGTCTAAGGGAACGATAGCAATTGTCGGAAAATTATTATCAATTAAAGCGATTGGCCCGTGTTTCAATTCTCCTGCGGCAATTCCTTCCGCTTGAATATACGAAGATTCTTTTATTTTAATCGCTCCTTCTAGGGCAATGGGAAAATTATATTTTCTTCCGATAACAAAAAAGTGGGAAAACTTTTGATATTTTTCAACAATCTTGTTAATCTGTTTTCTGAGCAAAAGAACCTTTTCTAAATAACAAGGCATATTGGATAATTCTTTTATAATCACTTTAGCTATTGTAGAAGATAGTTTCCTTTGTCTTCCCAAGAAAACCGCCAACATTACAATTGCCGCTAATTGGCAGGTAAATGATTTTGTCGCTAACACCGCAATTTCAGGGCCCGCATTGATGTATAAAACAGCATCGGTTTCTCTGGCAAGCGTTGAACCAACCACATTTACCACACTTACTGTCAAGCTTTCTTTTTTCTTAATTTCTTCAAGTGGATATAAAGTGTCTGCGGTTTCTCCTGACTGTGAAATAAAAATTGAGAGAGTTTTTTTATCAAGCACTGATTTTTTATAACGAAATTCAGAACCAACATCAACCTTTGTGGGAATGCCGACGTATTCTTCAAATATATACTCCGCTACTTTAGCCACACAAGCAGCGGAACCACAAGCTAAAATTTGTATTCTTTCAATACTGCGAAGTTTTTCTTTTATAGATACTAACTCTTTTAATACTACTTCCCCTTTATTGACTATCAGCCTACCTCTTAACGTGTTAGCTACACTTTCTGGCTGTTCCATAACTTCCTTTAAAAAGAAATGGGGATATTCTCCTTTTTTAGAATCTGTTATCTTCCATGATAGTTCTGTGGTTAATTTTTTCTTTTTGCGGTTTTGTAAATCGGTTACCATATAGGAATCTTTTTTAATGACCGCTACTTCTTTATTATCTAAAAATATCATTTTATTTGAATGGGAAATAATGGCAACTGGATCTGAGGCAACAAATCCACCAGTATCATTTAAGGAAATTACCAGAGGCGCTGATAAACGAGTAGCGACAATTTTTTCAGGATCTTCTTTGGCAATTACCGCTATTCCATAAGCGCCTTTAACATACGTCAAAGCTTTGCCTACCGCCTCTTCTAAATTTCCTTTAAAGAATTGTTCAATCAAATGCGATAAAACCTCCGTGTCCGTTTGCGACACAAATTTGTGTCCGCCTGCTTTTAATTTTTTCTTCAACACCTGATAATTTTCAATAATCCCATTGTGAACTACAAAAATATTACCCCTACAATCAACATGGGGATGAGTATTTTCTTCGGTTACATTTCCATGGGTTGCCCAACGATTATGACCCAAACCAATGTTTCCAGAAAAAGATCTACCCTGGAGTTTTTCTTCCAACTTCTCTAATTTTCCGACCGATTTAAGATAATGAATTTTATTTTTATTAAAAATAACAATGCCGCTTGAATCATATCCTCTATAGCTTTCCTTATGAAGCCCTTCAATAATTAAAGGAAGGGCATTTTTTTTACCAATATAACCGACAATACCGCACATAAAATTTTAAATTTATAAGTGCTTATTCTCACTAATAAGCACTTATAAATAATTACAATGCTTGCCAAATAAAATCAAATAATCGTTGCTGTGTAATAAATAACGCCTGGTCTTCAATGATTAAGGCCAAGGGTTGTTTTGCCGAATTAACTGAAATCATAGCTACTTTACCCGGATAAATCAAGATATATGTTGGTGAACTATTTTTAGTATTTAAAGATTTCTTTTCTGATAATTCAGCCACTGTGCCTTTGTGCCCCAAACCAATCGCTTTAACCCTTATTTTTCTTTTTATGCGCTCTTTTGTAAAATTAGGAAACGCTTTGTATAAATATTCTCTGATAGCGGCAGAAGAAAAAACATAATAAAGTTTTCCTATAGACGATTCTGTGGTTTCTAAAACGTCGGATAACACAACTCTTACGCCGCTAAAACCTTCGTAATACTTAACGACTGGTTTTTCGCCCGCTTCGTTAAAAAGGGATTTTAGTTCAGGAATTACATGAACTAAACTTTTTTTAACTTCTTTTAAATTTTCTATTCTTTGCTCTAAGGTCTTATTTAATGAAGATGGATCTTCAGACACAAAAAATTGCTTAGTGTCCTTATGATAATAACTCACCAGTCCATTTTCTTTTAAAGATTTCAAAATATCATATGTGGTACCCCTATTGATTTCGCTAACCTGGGCCAGAGCTCTTACTGAAGAAGGACCGTTTTTTAATAGAGACAAATATACCTTAATTTCCTTTTCCGAAAAACCAAGCTGTTTTAAAATAGGAATAATTTCCATATATTTTTATACATCCATTTTATTGTATTAAAAAATATTGTCAAGTTTTTTTCTACACTTTATGTGGATAACTTCATATTTCAATTAAAATAGTGCTAAAATAAACAAAAAACTGATTTTGTATTGTCAGTTTTTTATTAAATGCGCGGGGTCGTGAACAACGTTACTGCGTCCGTCCGTAGCCTCGGCGAAGGAGGAGAACCATTATACAACGACAAAATAAGTAATCTACACACATAGCATACTCTCTGCTATAGCAGAGAGTATGCTATGTGGCAAAGATTTGAAATAAATAAAAAACCTCAATCTATGAGAATTGAGGCCTATTGTTTTTGTTCTTTGCCGGAGTTTATCCAAGAATCTCTTTTGCCCGCTCTAGATAATCATCACCTAAAGCATGGCGAAAAAGAGAATTGATATCCACACAGCGTGGCTTTTTGGCATCGTCTATAGCTGCAAGAAGTAAACTCGTGATATAGACGAGGGAGTTCTCTTCCTTAAACTTCTCACTAAACGCTTTAGCGCTTAGTGGATCCAAGTGCCATACAACGATATAAGCTTCTTCCAGAAGCTTAACCACTTTTTCGGGTAGTTCCACTTTTTCTATAGATTTGGCTCTCATGTCAGTTCTCCTTTCTTTCCTTGGTTAGGTAAGCTTTTCTTTCTTGAAGATGTTCAATGTGAGATTTAAAAAACTGGCAACCCATATTTCTTCCTCCTCTTTGCCTCTTTTGAGGACTTCCTCATAAAACAACTTCACTAAATAGCCAAATGTGAAAAGAGCGCAATCATCTCGCCATTGATCAACTTCTCTGCCTTCTTAGGGTTTAATTGATATGTTAAAGAACCATTATTCTTGTACCAATTTCACCATATAAAGTCAAATTCAAAATCGCCTTTTTAAAAGATGATTTTGAAAGCGCGGGAAGTGGGATGTGATCCAAACTTGGTTCTGGGAAAACATCTCGGTAGCACAATCGGCAAGCACAATCCTCCTGCTTAAAAATAAAAACTAAATTATTTATAAATCGCGATTAGTTGTCTAATAACCAACTCGTCTGAATTGATGTATTCTCCAGTAAAATCAAACCATACTTTCATAAAATCACTTTTCTCAATTTTCCGTAGCTTTCCTATTTCTGGGTCTTGTAGATAAATAAATTCTTCATCCAATCCAACCACAACTGAATAATGACCATCAGGGACTTGTGAATCATCATAATCAATCCTTCCTCGGGTAAACCAGTTTACAATGACTGGTGTTTTTTTACTTAAATAATCTTGAATGTCTTCAAATGAGCTTTCGTTCTTAATTTCTACTGTAAACCACAAAGATTCTGCGGCTTTTTTAATTCCTTGGTCGTCGGTGCCCAAATCTTCTGTAGTTCTAGCCAGCTTCGCAATTTCTTCTTCGCTCTTTTCAATTCCGTAGTAATCAAAAACCATCTTGAGGCTTGCTGACCCACACATGCTTTGGTGGAGAGTTTCCTGGAATGGTTTTACTGGTAATAAATTAAGTTCCATAATTGTTAGTTATCATAACAAAAAACCGCTCAAAAAGCGATTGTTATTTGCTGTGGCAATGGAACAATATTAGAACTTGGTATTCGAATCTACAGAAAGAAAAAATAAAATATTCCTATGCTTATTGCAAAGATTATATTGAAAAAGGTTCCAAACAGCGAAATATAAAAATATGCTTTGCCAGCTCTTTTGTGAGACCATTGATCATAGCTTACGATAGTCTTTATAGCAATCCATCCGCCTAAAATTGTAAAGAAAAAATTTGCTTTTTCTAAATTCCCCGAATTATCTTTTAATATAAAAAACAATAACGGTGCAAAAAAGATAATTTCTGCCCATCCGACCATTTTGGTTATATAGTTTAATCTTCTTATACGATAATCAACACCTCCTTCGCTGCCAAAATATTTTTCTTTTCTTATTTCTTTTTTTAAGGTTTTTCTATCGTCATAGCCTAGCTTTGTATCACTATCAATTTTTTTGATATCTTCTTCTCTCATTTCTTCAATTGCAGATTCTATTCCCTCCCGAAATTTCTTTATAATCCAGGGTAACCAAGATTTTTGCCACTTGTCGGTTAAAAGGAAAAATATTATAAAACTAATTATTATTGATAAGATATCCATTTGTTAGTTTTCTCAAGAAGCCGTCTGAAATAACAGCTTTTTGACAAAGTTCTAATGTTGTACGACTTGCTTGCATTGAGCTTGTCGAAGTACTCCTCTATCTCATTGAACAAAGAGCCTAGAGAATGTGATCTTAGGCTCTTTGTAATTTATTCTAAAATCTATCTTTTCGTTTTGGAAGGCTTTTTAGGCTTTACCTTTTTTGCGGGATTAACCTTCTTCAGATGTTTTTTAGGCATTTTTGTATGTTACTTAATTACTTAATTCCAAGCTCTTTGCCAACCTTTCAAAACCAGCGAAAAATAACTTATCCTTCTTTCTGATTTCAAAGAGATAATCTTGAATTTCTTTATTTTGATAAGTCTTTATCATGTCATAAGAAAAGGCATTGTATAGCATGTCATCTGTCATTAACCCTGCCTCATAAATATTGTTTACTAATTCGTAATTTGTTAAGTATTTGTCTATGTCGGTTGGAGTGAATTCGCCGCCATTTTTTAAAAAATATACTTACCATCTTCAATCGCAGTAATGACTTTTGAGTTAGTGGCATTACTCAAATCACTATTAAGATCTAACATAAGCTGTGCAGACTGCATATTTCTAACATCTTTTAATTGAACAATAGCAAAAACAACGCCTCCAACTATTGTAGTAACCTCAATAATTCTTAGTATTTTAGAAATTGCTTCCCACTTGTTATTTTTTCTAATTTCTTTATCGTCCATAGTTGTCTTTGTAAATGTGGTGTGGATAATTAACTTATAGACTTTCTATTTTTTTTCTATTATACTAAAATTAATAAGTAAAAGTCAACATCTATTATGATTACTAAACGCCAAAAACAAGTTCTCGATTTTATTACCCGTTATCAGAAACAAAAAGGTTATGCTGCCACGCTTGAAGAAATACGGAAGAAATTTAAACTTGCCTCCGTTTCTACAGCTCACTTCCATGTTGCGAAACTTCGTGATCTGGGTTACTTAGCAAAGGAAGAAAATAAACCACGATCTATTGATATAGTGAATCGCGAAGGAATGGTTAAAATTCCCCTCTTGGGAATGATTGCGGCAGGCGAACCGATTGAAGCAATCCAACAAAGTGAATTTATTGCAGTACCCAAAAGTAAAATTCCAACTTCGTCAAATGTCTATGCTCTTCGTGTAATTGGAAGCAGTATGATTGATGAAAATATCAATGATGGTGATATTGTTTTGGTTAAACAACAAACAACCGCTCAGAATGGACAGAAGGTCGTAGCTTTAATAGATAATCACGAAGCAACACTCAAGAAATTTTATAAAGAAAAGGGCCACATCCGTTTGCAACCGGCAAATAAAAGCATGGAGCCCTTAATCTTTAGAAGCGATCGCGATATTTCTATACAAGGAGTAGTGATTGATGTGATAAAAAATATTAGCCCTATTACATTCAATAAAAAGTTGTGCTGGATGAAATGATAAGGTAAAACTGAAATATATGAAATTGATTTTTGATGAACAGCTTGTAACAAAATACAAAAGTGCCTCACAAAAAGCACGCGTTTTAACCGAACACTGGGTAGATAAATCAGTTTTCTGTCCAAACTGCGGTCGTTTAGATATAGATAAATATCCAAACAATCAACCAGTCGCAGATTTTTTCTGCTCAAATTGTAAAGAAGATTACGAATTGAAAAGCAAACAAGACAGTATTGGAACAAAAGTTCTTGATGGCTCATATCGCACAAAAATGGAACGATTGAGAAGTAGCAGTAATCCGAATCTTTTTGTGCTCAATTATAATTTACAAAATCTCTGCGTTCTTAATTTTTTTGTTATACCAAAACATTTTTTCGTGCCAGAAATAATTGAGAAAAGAAAGCCGCTTGCGGCGGGTGCTCGACGCGCGGGCTGGATAGGCTCTAATATTCTTTTGCAAAAAGTTCCACAAATAGGGAAGATATTTTTGGTGAGGCAAAAACAAGTCGAACAAAAAGAAAAAGTATTGGCTTTATGGAAAAAGACACTGTTTTTGCGAGAAGAAAAAGAAATCTCCGCAAGAGGTTGGTTACTTGATGTTATGCGTTGTGTTGAAAAGGTCGGAAAGCGTGAATTTACCCTTGCTGATGTTTATGTGTTTGAGCGTGAATTGGGTGTACTCCACCCCGACAACAAACACATTAAAGATAAAGTTCGCCAGCAACTTCAGGTTTTGCGCGACAAGGGTTATTTGGAGTTTACGGGTAGAGGAAATTATCAATTAACCTAATTACCATGAAGTTAAACAAATTTATAAAAGAGTTAGAAAAAATTTCGAGGAGGGTAAATAGACCTGATAAAGTAGGAGTTGAGATGGCAGACTGTGTATCAATAGTAAAACCGATCTTAAAAAATGGAACGGTCTATATTACCGATATTTCTCCACGGGCATTTGAGAAAGAAAATCGGATCACGTCGAATAAAGGAAGTTGATAATATCAAAGCGCCTTTTCCCGGATGAAGCAAGATACGTCATCGTAAATAACACCCTCTTCATCGTTGAGATGAAATTTCAAAAAGTCGCAGGATCAGTTGATGAGAAGCTACAAACTTGCGACTTTAAGAAAAAACAGTATCGCAAACTTATGGCTCCTTTAAATATCGATGTTGAATATATTTATATCCTCAACGATTGGTTCAAAAACGCAGCGTACAAGGATACGCTTGACTATGTTATTTCAGTTGGATGCCAATACTATTTTAATTACTTGCCATTACAAAAACTTGGTCTTCCTGTACCAAAATAAACTATGGACACATTAAATCTTAACAAAGAATGGAATTTTATAACGCAGGAGATAAACTCTGGCGATAAAGGCGGTACGAGAAAAGGAGAAATGCTTTTTGAGTTTCAAATTTTATTGTCCGCTTTTTTAAAAACAAAAAGTCCGATAAATGGGGACAGCCACCATTTTTCAAACCCTGTTTTTGCTGTGCCCAATACGCACGACGCCGTGCGTATTCGTTTTTATTATAATTTTTTAAAAGACATTAGTTTTAACTCATCTCTATCTTGCATTATGTAAGTATCTAGCGGCGGCATGCTGTTGATAGTAAAACCAAGCGTCCCGGGCGGGTATTTTTTAGTTATATCGGGATGAGAGGAAAAAATAAAATTTAGAAAATAAACAAAAAGGAGGTTTTCTGAAATAATAGCTGGTTCCTCCGCTTTTCCTGTAATTTTTTGCAAGCCAATATCGTAATAGATATTAACTTTTACATGGTTTAACATATCTTTTATTTTTACTATGCGTATTCGTTTTTCGCCTTTGGCGGGGATTTTTGAGTTAAATTAAATGTACTCTCTTTTTAGGCAAAATTCAACAACCAAAAACCACCTTTCGGTGGTTGGGAAATTTGGCAGATACAATTCTATATCTGCCTGCGGGAGGTACAATACTATACCTCCCTGCGTCACAATTCTACTTTTGCTTATTGCGAAGCAAGGCGCAGAATTGTGCCTTGCGCGGGCGATGGGATTTGAACCCACGATCTATTCCGTGACAGGGAATTATGTTAACCAGGCTACACCACGCCCGCAGATTTTGGTAAAACCAAAATAGTTATTAGTCAATAGTTCTTGGTTATTAGATTACATTTACGTCTAACAACTAATAACTGATAACTAACAATTAAAATTGCGTAGCAATTTTGTGCCGAGGGTGGGGATCGAACCCACGACCTAAGGTTTATGATTCCTTCGCTCTGCCAACTGAGCTACCCCGGCTTATTTTAGCTTCGCTAAAATAGTTATTAGTAATTAGTAATGAGTAATTAGTTATGAGTTATGGGTTATTAGATTCTATTGATTTAATTAAACCAGACAATAACTTACCTACTAAGTCACATTTTTCTAATTCATTTTTACAATCAATGGAGAATAGATTCTCTATTAACTTTAAAATAGTTACTGTTTCATATAGCGACCTTTTGGCGATATTCAGGAAAGAAATAAAGACTTTTTTATTATTTCCACTACCTTCGGCAATATTCAAAGCAACCGATGTTACTGCCCGTTTTAACTGATCAACTAATGAAAATCTTTCATCTTTTGGCAATTCCTTACTTAAATTATAAACCATTTTTGCTAAATTCATCGCTTCTTGCCAGACTTTCAATTTTTCAAAGTTATACATATTGTTTGAGTTAAAATCTTTCTAATTGCTAATTACAAAAAACTTATAACTCAAATTTTGCGGAGCAAAATTTGTTGCGCCTCCCCGAATTGCACGGGGGCCTGCAGCTTATGAGACTGCCGAGGTACTACTCCTCCAAGGCGCGATGTTAAAGCCTACAACCTAACAATCCTTTCTACTACAACTTGAAATTGTCTTAATTCGACTGTATCGAAGATTAATAAATCAGAATTAAGACACATTAATTCAACTGTATCGAAGATTAATAAATAAAAATTAAGACACATGCAAATTATGAAAAACTCATCGGCTTATCTATTTCATTGATAAACCTCCCTGCTTTTCATAATTTTCGCTAAGAAATTTATGCGTTTCGCTACGAAAGATTATTAGGTTGTAGGCTTACTTTAGTTTCTACCACAAAAAAATAAAAAAATCAATAAAATTATTGATCTAAAATTTTTGATGCTATGCCAAAACTTGCTTTAATCATTAAAAAGCTCTAGTTTAGTAAGACGCGATTTAATCGCACCCCTTGTTCTATTGAATATTTCTGTTAGTTCGGCAATAGATGAACCTTTTATAAAAAGTTCCCGCAATTTAATATCTTGCGCGGCCTCCCAAGGTAAATAAGCATTGGGATGTGTTTGACGTATCTTTTCAAAACCAACCGGAGCGCCGTTCAGTCCCGTGGTTTGTATCACGGGACTAAACGGCGCAGTAATATTTTTTTCTGAAACTATTTTCCCTAGATCGGGAAATTCCGCTTCGCGGGTATTTCTCGCAACCCCACCGCATAAACGAACAAAGTTTTCACTAATTATTGTAATATCATTTTCTGCAATATTGCTAAATGTGTACAGCGCTTCTTCTGATTGTTTTTGAAACTCTGCATCTTTTTCTAATACTTCAGGATGCACTTTAAACGCATGTTCATTCCAGCCAAGAAGATACAGACCAGAAAGACGCCTGACGCGCGACAGCGCAACATATCCTTGCCCAAATTCAAACACATTACTTAAATCCATTACTGCTTCATCTAAACTCATTCCCTGACTTTTATGCACCGTAATTGCCCAAGCGAGGCGAAGCGGTAATTGAGTAATTCTGGCGCGAACTTTGCCATTTTCTTCTATCGTCCAATCCATTGTTTTGACTTTAATTCTTCTACCATCTCGTGTTTTTACAATAGGTTCTTTTGTATGCTCTATAAATTTTTCCACGATGCCAAGCGTACCATTTACAAACTTTTCTTTTAAATTATTTTTTGTAAACATCACTGCGGCGCCAATTTTAAGACAAAGCGCGTTAGGTGAAAGACAACCTTTTTTAAGAACAGCAACAAGTGGTTCTGGACCTTGGGAAAACATTTTAAATATTTGCGGTTCGCTGTCAATTTCAGAAAGTATTTCATTATTAACGCGATCTACATCCACATTAAATGAAAATAGTTTCGGCGCGGTATTTGGGGCAGAATTATGATTAACTTTTCTATCTTCAATATAATGCAAGTGAGTGTCGTTAAAATTATTACTCCTAATTGCCGATAATACGGATAAAAAATTCTTGTCGTTCTGCCTGTGTTGTTCAGTAAGATAGCAGACAAATAATTTTGCTTTCTGCCAGACAGGAGAATCATAGGCAAAGCGTCCGGACGACTCTTCAAGCAACATTATTTGAGAATCATTTCTTTCCTGTGTTTTTATAATTGGCGGCAATTGGAAAAAGTCGCCAACCAAGACAACTTGCATACCCCCAAATGGCTCTGAATTTTGTTTTATTTCTCTGCAAATAGTATCAATCATAGAAAAAATTTCAGAAGAAAGCATTGATATTTCATCTATGATAAGGACTTTTGCGCGTTTCACGCGCTTTGCAATATATCTACTTAACGCAATTTTCTTGAGTTCATGCTTGTCTAATGTATTTTTGATTCCGATACCGCTCCAAGAATGGATTGTCAGCCCGCCTATATGCGTTGCAGATATGCCAGTTGAAGCCGTAATTGCGGGTTCAATATTATTACTACGCAAATATGACACATATTGGTGGATTGTATGCGTTTTACCAGACCCCGGCTCACCCGTCAAAAAAACATTGCGTCCCATTTTTAAAATATCTAACGCTTCTTGTTGAGTCATGGTTTTTACTTCGTAAAAATCGCTGAACCATGCAAAATCTTACGCAGAATTATGCAAAAGTGTTTCTGTTTTCTTCCGTGTTAATTTCTGCGTTTTTCCGCGATAGTTCGCAAAGCAAACTAAATTAAATATAGTTCTTGATTATATCCCCCAACGCCAACATATTCTGCCTCGCCTTTTATAATTTTTTCATACGGCGAACAGACAAAACAACCATTTTGCCCACGATGACATTCAAAATGATTATTATCCTTAGCTGTTTTAATTTTTCTTGCAATAGTCAAAACTTTTTCATTTGCAATTATGGCATCTGGCAATGAAACAGGTGTGGGCATGCTTTCCATTTCTAAATACCAATAAGCCGCCCCCGAAACTTTTCTTTTTTGCAGAGCATTTAAAAGTAAAATATAAATTGGCAACTGCAATGATTCTTTTCTTTCCTCATTTTTTCCAGTTTTAAAATCAATGACTCGCACACTGTCATTTTCTTCAATATATTCTAACCAATCAATTTTTCCGTTTAAAATAATATTATCGGCTTCAGATAAAAAGAAATTTGGGGGCATATTATTGGCGTGCGGCGGAAGCTTAACCGTTAACTTTGCCAAAGGCCCAGGATTTTCTTGTACTCGCAAAATCATCTTCTTGGCTCGCTCTTTGGCTTCCCTTTCTTCTTCCTCACTTTTAAAACCGCCAATTTTTCCTGAAACCTTTTTCCAATTTTCTTCAAATATATTTTCTAATGGCTGTAAAAATCTAATTTCCGCTTTATAATTTGCCAAATTTTCTAAAGTTTCGTGAACCACTTGCCCCAATGACAAAGCCGGACTTACTAAATTTATTTTTCTATTATCTTTGGTTCTGTAAATATTATGCAAAAAATAAGCCCGAGGACATTTAAGGAAATCCCTAATTGAGGAATGCGACACCCACAACGCGCTATATTTATCTTGTTTATTCTCCGCCATAAATTTATCTATAGTTTTATAAAAATTATAAATGTAACAAATCCAAGTAAAAGCCCGGCCGATATAGAGAGGATAGTACCAAAAAGTGATCTATAAAAATATGCTTTACCTACGATTAAATGAGACCACATTTTATAATTAGGGATCGTTTTTATAGCTAACCAACCAGTAAGAAATTTAAAAAAGTTTCCTATTTCTATATCGGCTAGTTTATTATCACGCAAAAAATAAAGCGCAAGCATAGCAAAAAATAAATATTCAATAATGGCGGCAGCTAAGGTTATGTAGCCAAGCTTTTGATACCTATTTTTAACCAAACTTGCGCCCTCAGGATCAATTTCTCCAATGTCATTTAGTATCTTATCATTTAATATTGTTTTAATTATTTTCTGGAATACACAGAAAATACAAGATATAGACACTAGAAAGAGAATCACTTTAAATACTATTTCCATAAATTTATTTTAATTATTTAATATTAAAATTATCCACATTGACCGTCTTTTATGTTCGTTAAATGTTCGGTATAATACAATAATAGTATTTAAAAAATTCTTGTCAAATGCTTACACCAAAACAAAAACAAATTTTAGAATATATTAAGAAATATATTCTAAAATATCAATACTCTCCTTCTCTCGAGGAAATAGGAAAACGTTTTAAATTAGTAAAATCTACAGTCCACCAACACGTAGAAAATTTAAAAGAAAAGGGGTATTTGAATAAAACTGGATATCGGGCTCGCGCAATAGAAATATTAAAAAAAGAAAACTTGGTACGAATTCCACTTCTTGGAACAATTGCCGCCGGACAACCACTTACTTTGTTTGATGTAAAAAAAGAAATAATCGCCGTTCCAAAAAGTAAACTTCCTCGCTCTTTTGAAGTTTACGCCCTTCGCGTTGTTGGCAATAGTATGATTGATGAAAATATCAATGACGGAGATATTGTATTAGTTAAACATCAAGCCACCGCTGAAAACGGCCAAAAAGTGGTAGCGCTTATAAATAATCAAGAGGCAACCCTTAAAAAGTTCTACAAAGAACGAGGATATGTTCGTTTACAACCAGCAAATAAAAACATAGAACCTATTATAATTCGTAAAGATAGAGATTTTGCGATTCAGGGGATAGTAATTGACGTTGTTCAAAATACCGACCTACCTATGTCTGAAACTATAATACCACGATTAGTAAAACGAGTTGAAAAGAAAAGTTCTCTATATTTTGAAGCAAATAATATTTTAATATATAAGGATGATATTTTAAAAATTAGTTCCATCTCGAATAATTCAGTTGATCTAATTGTTACTTCTCCGCCCTATAACGTGGATATTCATTATAATTCTCACGCTGATAATTTATCATATGAGAATTATTTAGAATTCACTCACAAATGGATTAAAAAGTGTTTCGATTTAGCAAAAAGCGAAGGAAGGTTTTTATTAAACATTCCTCTTGATAAAAATAAAGGTGGACAGAAATCAGTTGGGGCTGATATCACAAAAATTGCAAAAGATATTGGCTGGAAATATCACTCAACGATAATTTGGAATGAAGGAAATATATCTCGTCGTACTGCCTGGGGCTCATTTATGTCGGCTTCAGCTCCTTATGTTATTGCACCGGTGGAATTAATTTTAGTTTTATACAAAGACAGCTGGAAAAAAACAAGTGGAAGTAGGAAAAATGATATTACTAAAAAAGAATTTATGGATTGGACAAATGGAGTTTGGACATTTAACGGTCAAAGTAAAAAAGGAGCAGGCGGACATCCTGCACCATTTCCAATTGAACTACCTCGACGGTGTATAAAATTATTTAGCTTCATTGGAGATACTATTTTAGACCCATTCTTGGGTAGTGGTTCAACACTAATAGCATCTTATCTACATAATAGGAGAGGAATTGGAGTTGAAATTGATAAAAAATATTGTAATATTGCAGTAGAACGTTTAAAATCAGAAGCTAAAGTAAATTAATTTTATGAGAAAGAAAAATAATATCACAACTCAATTAGGACTTATAAAAGAATATTATAGTAGGCATCCTAACAAAGATGTACCCCATCATGAATCGGCTCCTTGGTTATATTCTGAGTATGAAAAAAGAACAGGAAAAAAATTTGCTGACCCCGATAGAGGTATTAGAGCACTTGCGGATAAAGGATTTTTGATATACGTAAAAAAGGGAGTCTATAGATATAATAAAAATTATAAAAAAAATAGAGTTTTAAATGATTTTACACAAAAACAAAAAGAAGAAATTAAAAAGAGAGATGGATATAAATGTGTAGTTTGTGGGAAAGACGAAAAAGATGGAGTTGAACTTCATGTTGATCACATTGATTCTAGACAAAAGGGAGGAGAAGCGATAACTATAGAAAACGGCATGACACTGTGTGGACAACATAATTACTGGAAGAAAAACCTAGGCCAAACCGAAAGCGCTAAAAAAATGTTTATTAAGTTTTATGAATTAGCGAAAAAGAGAAAGCAAAAAAAATTAATAGATTTCTTCTCAGAGATTTTATCAATATACGAGAAACACGATGTTAATGGTCATATTGAATGGAAAAAATAAATTTTACTTATATCTCAACAAAAAACACTTCAATTTATAAACCGAAGTATTTTTTTTGAATAATAGATGTATATTATGCTCGGAAAATTTCCAAAAATGTTTTTGCGGGAATGTTGATTTTACCTTTTTCTTTCATCAGCTTCTTCCCTTTTTTTTGTTTTTCTAAAAGTTTTTTCTTTCTTGTAACATCGCCGCCGTACAAATAACCAGTAACGTCTTTTCGGCGCGCTGAAATAGTCTCTCTGGCAATTATTTTTCCACCAATCACCGCCTGCAATGCAACGGAAAATTGCTGGGTCGGCAAAGTTTCTTTCAATTTTTCAACTAATTTTTTGCCTTCTATGTACGCGTCGTCTTCTGCAACAACACGGGATAATGCTTCTTCTCTTTTTCCGGCAATATAAATTTCTAATTTCACTAATTTTCCGGGCCTATACCTTAAAATTTTATAATTCATTGAAGCATAACCCTGACTTATGCTTTTTATTTTGTCATATAAATTTGCGACTATGCCCCTCAATGGTATTTCAAAAATAATTATTGCCCTTTCAGCGCTCAAATAATTGGTTTCTAAATAATTTCCTTTTAAATTTTTTAATACATCCATTAATTTACCCAGGTAAGATGACGGAGCAATAACTTCCAACAAAACCCACGGCTCTTCTGTTTTTTCAATTGTGCTTTGGTCGGGCCAATCCGAAGCGGAATATATAAAACTTTCTTTGCCTTTTTTATCAAAAATTTTATAAATAACCGAGGGGGTAGAAATAACTAAACCCAAGCCAAATTCTCTTTCCAATCTTTCAGAAATAATTTCAACGTGTAATGTCCCCAAAAATCCGCATCTAAATCCCCTACCCAACGCCTCTTTCATTTCTGGGTCGTAAATTAAGGCTGGATCTGACAACTTTAATTTTGACAAGGCCACTTTTAGTACATCAAAATCATCTGGGTTTTCAGGGTAGAAACTGGCAAAAACCATTGGTTTTGGTTCCTCGTAACCCGGTAACGGCTCAATTTTAAATCTTAAATCTGAATTCCTAAATCTAGTAATGGTGTCTCCAACACGCACCTTGCCTGGTTCTTTAATTCCTGTTGCGATATATCCAATTTCTCCCGTAAGAATCTCTTTTTGCGGTAAAAAATCAGGATTTAAATAACCAAGCTCTTTTATTTCTCCCTGAGTTTTCGTTGCTAATAATTCTATTTTTTCTTTGTCTGAAATTTTTCCGTTAATTACTCTCACATAGGCGATTACCCCCTTAAAAACATCGTAATCAGAATCAAAAATCAACGCCCTGAACTGTTTACTTTCATACTCTGGAGTATGAAAGTTTTTATTTAATACGGGGAAAGGTATTTTTTCGATGATGGCTTTCAAAACTTGATCGATATTAGTTCCATTTTTTGCTGAAATTTTAATTATTTCCTCTGGCAAAATACCTAAAATATTAGATAGTTCTTCCACTGATTCCTCAATTTTTGCCTGAGGCGAATCTATTTTATTCACTACTGGGATAATAATTAAATTTTGCTTTCTGGCTAAATCTAAATTAGCCAAAGTTTGGGCTTGAATACCCTGGGTCGCGTCAACCAGTAAAATAGCTCCCTCAACAGCGGCCAAGGACCTTGAAACCTCATAAGAAAAATCAACATGGCCCGGAGTGTCAATTAAGTTCAGAATATATTCTAAATTTGGTGTTAGGTGCTGGGTGTTAGGTGTTGGATAACGATAAACCATTCTCACCGGCTTTAATTTTATGGTAATCCCCTTTTCTCTTTCTAAATCCATTGAATCTAAAATCTGAGGCATCATTTTTTTTTCTGAAATGGTATTAGTCAATTCCAAAAGCCGATCAGCTAAAGTTGATTTACCATGATCCACATGGGCTATTATCACAAAGTTCCTTATATTATTCATTTTATACTTCTCCTTAATTTTCTTTTTAATATGTTTTTCATATTTTTTTCCATATCATTCTTTCTTTTCTTATGCTTAATATGTGAGCTAATTAAACTAATAAATTTTAATAAACTATTTGCTTCGTTAACATTAACTCTCCACACATCTTTTTTAAAATAATAATTACCATATTTTACAAAATCGCCTTTTTTAGCAACACGAAAAAATTTATTTATAATTTTATTTTTATCTAGCCATCTATGAATCTGAAACAGTATTTCTTTATCGTATGCATCTATTTTAAATCTCGCCCGTTTTTGATATATTCCGAATGTTCCTTCCGCATCAATGTAGCCAGCCGCAAAAGAACAAAAATATTTTTTATTGTTAATTATCCACTCTTCTACTAAATCCCATTTGGGTAGTAGAAATTCAAAACTTTTATTTAAAAAAGCATTCGAATTAGTAGATGGATTTTTTAATGATTTAGATAAAGAAACCTGACCATATTTTCTAAATAATTTATTAAATAAATCGATTTGAACATCGTGAGTAGTGTGAAGACGCACTACAACCGTCTCTACACTTGGACTTGTTTTAGATACTGATAAATCGCCTAATCTAAAACCAATTAAATATGATTTTTCAATAAGATCACCTGAAAAATCATATTTTTTATACCTCATTCGAGCCACAGAGGGAGATTTTAATTGTATTCCATATTCTCGGAGACGATTAGTTATTGTAGTAAAACTGCATCCAAATAATTTACCTATAAAATAGGGAGATTTATTTTTTATATGATAAAGATGGTATAATTTATTCTTTGATAATTCAATTTTTAGCCTTCCCATTATTTGATTATATCAATAATGGGAAATAATACAAATATATTTATTAGACAATGACACAAAAATTCCTAATATTTTCCGGCATAAATTTTTCGTTTACCGCCATTGCTTATTTGTGCGAATAAGCAATGGCGGTAAAATATTATTTTTACTTTTTCTTAAAAAAAGATTCTTTAATTGTTTTAAGTTCCTCTGATTTTAGAAAAAAAGAAACAATAATATAGCAAACAACTCCAATTATTCCTGATAAAACAAGCTGTAAAAATACCCCCAAAAATGTTTGTAAACTAATAATATTGTGCTCTATCAATGCCTGCTTAAATAAAAACGTTACGATAGCCATTGCAAAACTAGCGATTAAAATTTTATACAAAGAAGATAAAATTTTTGATATTCTAAAAACTTTTAAATTTCTGTAAAGAAAAAATAAAAGTAAAGATGCTTCGGTTATTGCCGTGATTGAATAAGCCAGGACCAAACCAACAACACTAATATTATTTATACCATCTAATTTTAACCAAGATTGCAAAAATCTAAAGAACTCTCCATTAAAACCTAAAAGCCAGATAAAAAAGAAACTTAATGAAATGTTAAAAACCACCGTGGCAAAACTTATAAAAGCAGGAATTTTTGTGTTGTGAGTGGCATAAAAAGTCTTTGACAATAAAAATATAAGCCCTTGAAAACACAATCCCAAACTGAAAATTCCAAGGCAAGCGGCTGTTAAGCGAGTATCCAACCAACCAAATTTACCCGTTCCCAAGATAACTCTGACAATTTGCGCCCTTAAAATAAAAATTAAAAAACTGGCGGGAATGGTCAGAAAAATTATCTGTAAAAAAGCCCTAGAAAACTTTTTTTCGAACTCTTTTTTGTCTTCCTTTAGATAAGCCAAAGACATTGACGGAAAAACTGCCGTTGAAAGAGAAACCCCGATAGCATTTACCAACACAGAAGATAAATTGTTTGCCAAATTAAAAACCGCTACGGTTCCCGCAGTTAATGTGGAGGCGATAGCGGTAATAACTATTGTATTAAACTGCCTGGCCCCCAAACCTATGGACCTTGGCGCCATTAATGTAAATGTTTTTAAAACTCCCGGGTGTTTCAGGTCAAAATTAATTTGATATTTAAAACCAGAATGCAAAAATGCGGGAATTTGTATTAAAAGATGCAACAACCCTCCAAATATAACTCCAAACGCCAACCCCATAAGGCCAAATTTAGGCACAAAAAATAAAATACCGATAATTATTCCTAAATTATACATAATCGGAGCCAACGCAGTCACTAAAAATCTGTGGAAGACTTGCAAAATTCCGCTTATGATATTGCTTGTGCCCAAAATAATCGGACTCAAAAACATAATTCGCATTAATAATACAGTATCAACTTTTTTACTGCCAGAAAAACCGGGAGCAATCAAAGTAACAAAAAAAGGAGCAAAAATTATAAGAATAATACAAACAATAATTAAAAAAGTTAAAAATATGTTTAAAAGATTTGAAATATACTGCCAAGCTTTTTCTTTTGATTTTACATAATAAGAACTGAAAATTGGAATAATAGCGGCCGATATTGCTCCGAAAATTAAAATTAAAGCGATAAAATCTGGAATAGTAAAAGCTGTGTAATATGCGTCTAATTCATTGCCAGCGCCAAAACGACCGGCCAAAAGCCGTTCTCTCAATAATCCTAGTACAGCTGAAAACAAATAAGAACCCATTAAAATCAATGAGGCAAAACTTATTCTTTTTGTTTGGGTATTGAGTATTTTTTGAATCATAAAACTAATTTCTAATTTCAAATTCCATCGGTATTATCCGTGAGCTCACGGATGATGCCGATAGGTGTTTGCTCATCAGACTGACCCAGGGGATTGTCTTTTATAATTTTCGCGATAAGTTTTCCAGTCATCTCAAATAATGGACGACCGTTTATTATTTGAGATCCAGTGCTTCCGCTGAAACCCAAAATATTCACCCCGAAATCATTAGCGTCAACAATGGCAATTTTTACTCCCAATTTCAAAGACACATTTTTTGCGACCTCGTTGGCATTTAAAGGACCTTTTGAAACGTGAGTGTTGTATGGAGGTATAGCATAAGGAACAGCGCCGTCAATAGAACGCGCTCTATGTCCTGATACTATATAAAATAATCCTTTTATTCTAAAAATTTTACCGATCGCGCCAATAAAAGTTGCCAACAAAATTCTTAACACGCCAACTTCTTCAATGGCTAATTGCATAGTTTCTGGAGAACCAAGCCCAATGCCAATAGGAGTTTTGGTAACTAATTGCGATAAAAAATTTGCCAACCAGCCTGCCTTAATTTCTTTTATCGGATAAGATCTTCCTTGCGTTACTGCGACAACTTTTTCACTTATAAAAACAATATCTCCTGGCTTAACATATTTGCCTGCAAATTCTTCAACAAGGACGCCAATATCCTTGTCGTCTGGAGTAATTAACTTTGTTTTTACGGGATATCTGGCAAATTTTTTACCACCTACTTCAATAATTAAATTTTTTCCCTTATTCGGCAAAATTTCCATACGATTATTGTAAGCTTTTTATCATTCTCTTACAACTATTGACAAGGTTATAAAAAACTGACAATATACAATTGGATCAGCAAGGTGAGTGATTGCTCTTTTCTGAATTTATCGGAATTGAGAGGAAAGTCCGAACACCAACGTCCTTTAAAAAGGAGTTAAAAATATAGCGGCTAACGGCCGTCGGCAGTAATGCTCGAGGTGCGAACAGTGACGTGCTTAACTGAAAAGTTAGCATTCCCATTTTTGGGAAAATTCTGCAGCAATGCGGGAGTGAAACGGCTAAATCCTTATTGGGCGCAAGAACAAACCTAAGAAGAATTTCTTGATTCTTATTAGTGAAAAGTAGTTCGCCAGAGCCAAATAGTAATGTTTGGCCTAGATAGATAATCACATCCGCCAGTTGGCGGAACAGAATTCGGCTTATAGCCTTGCTGATCCAACAAAAAAATCGATTTTAAAATCGATTTTTTTGTTTCTTCTTATTCCAAAGTTCTCAAGAACTTTGGAATAAGAACATTAAAATAGTTTTTGGCTTAGTGATTGAGAATCTAAAGCTTCATTTACCAACTTATCGGCTTCCCTGTTTTTTTCGCGTGGCACTAATTTAAATTTCACACTTTTAAAATCAATTTTTAGATTCCATATTTCTATAAAAAATTTTTGCATTTTTTCATCTTCTATTTTATATTTACCCTGCATTTGCTTAACCAATAATTCAGAATCAGACTTTATTTCAACCTCGCTAACTTTCGCTATCTTTTTCCCGAATAACGCCTTGAATTTTTTTAAGGCGAAAACCACCGCCTGATATTCTGCTTCGTTATTTGTTATATTGTCGCCCAAATACTCCCCATATTTTTTAATTTCCTGTTCCCTTTCGTTGCAAAAAACCACCCCGATAGCCGCCTGACCCGGATTCCCTCGCGACCCCCCGTCGGTATAAATAATTATTTTTTTCATTTTCTTGTTCTTTACAATAGGACAATTCCATAGAATTGTTCTATATCAATCTTAAAGCCCGGGTCTCCAGAATCATCTCCAGAATCACCAAAGAATCATCTATAAAAACCAACACAACTTTGTTTTATCACTTTTTCAAAAATCAATAACTTTTTACTTATCAAAATATTCAATTAAACAATTTTTAAACTTTTCTAAATTTTCATTTTTAATCCTAAAACCCGATGCCTTGGGATGTCCGCCATAAGTCATCAAAATATCACAGCAGGATTTCATCGCATCAACAGAATTTTGTTCTTCTTGTAAACTCCTCACCGATCCGCAAGATTCTTTATATCCCTTTTTAAAAATAAAAACAGGTTTTTGGTATTTTACCGCAATAATTGAAGCCACCGGACCCGCTAATACTAATCTCCAGGCAGGGTCGCCTTCAAAAATTATTGCTTCATTTGTTTTTTGCGAAATTCTTCTTTCTATTTCTTTTGTTATCTCCTGTATTTTTTGTTGCTTATGCCGTGTTTTGGCTATTAAATTTTCGGCTAATTCCTCACACCTTTGAATTGATGAACTAGTCAAAAGCTCATAAGATTCATTTTTAAAGTCATGTGACTCAGCGGCGTTTAAAGCAGAAATAATTTTATAATAACCCCCGGCAACAATTTCTCCCGCTCCCATAATATCCAAAAAGGCGCGGAGCCCGGGGCGAAATGTATTGTTTAAAGACCTTAAACCCTCTTCAATAAAGATTTTATTCTCATCAACCTGAGGCACCATATCAGCTATGGTTGCTAAAGCTGTTAATTCAAGAAAACTGTTTCTTAGGCTCTCTGACAAGTTTTCCCCTAAAATTTGTTGGCAAAGTTTAAAAGTTAATCCGGCATTACATAAATGTTTGAAAGGATAATTATCGCCTTCTTGATTAGGGTCAACAATAATTTTAGCATCGGGCATTCTATCTAAAATTTGGTGATGGTCAATAATAATTACTTCAAAACCCATTTTGTTGGCGACCCCAACTTCTTTAATATTTCCAATGCCTAAATCCAAAGTTATAAAAAGAGCTGGAGCTTTTTTTTTGAGAAATTCGAGTGTTTTTACGTTTACGCCGTAGCCATCGTTTTCCCTATCAGGAAAAACGACGACGCAAACCTCTCCACCTAAATTTTTAATTGTCTCTCCTAATATTACGACCGAAACAATCCCGTCTAAATCAGAATCGCCATAAAGAATAACTTTTTCTTTGTTTACTACTGCCTGCTTGATCCTTTCAGCCGCTTTTTCAATATTTTTAATTTTCCCCATTATAATTATTTTCTATTTTTAATCTTTTTTCTACTCCAATGTTCTTGAGAACATTGAAGTAGATTTAAATTTCACGCCCTATTTAAAAAACAAAATATGTAGAAGTTTATCTATTCTATTTTATTACTCAAAGTTTAAATTAACTATAATTCTATTTTTATTAACTGGGGCTTTATGTACCCAAAATGGCCAAAAATTAACTTTTATCAGAGAAATCTTATCTTCATACTTTTCATAAACAACCTCTTCAATTTCTCTGGCTGATTTTCTACTAACTAAATCAACTAAATTATTATTGTCTATGTTATAATATGTTTTTGCTGAAATTTGTAAATTAATTTCTTCTTTTCCGTTCTCTAAATCAATAGAATCTGGATCATAAGTTAAATTCAGGCTATTTTCCAGCAGGCTTTTATTTTCTGATAATTGAGATAAAATATTATCTTTAGCAAATTTTTCCAGATCTTGTTTTTTAAATACCAAAGCCGAAACACTTACCTTTGCTGATTCAATAAATTTATCTACCGTTGAATCTGGTTTTACATCGGAGCTAACATCAATAACCTCTTTTGAAATTGCGCCATCTAATATAATATCATCAAGGGAAAGCGAGCTTTTTAAAGCATCCTCTGCTTTTGTCAATAAACTTTTTGTTAACGCTTCTTTTGCCTGCAAAATATCATCCTTAGTTACTTTCTTTAAAGTTCCCGTGTAGCCACCGGCCATTGCCTCATCTGATTCTGCCCAAATACTATAATAATACGTGGTACCCGATAGTTTTGGCACCGAAAACTTAGACGGCCCTATATTGTAATTATCTCCTGCTTCTTTAGCTTGAATTTTAACTTCAACTGAACCAGGCGCTTTTTTTTGGGCCGCAGGAATAGTAATTTTTTCTAGGGTAACGAAATATTTTCCTGAATTAGACAAAAAATGGGTGCCTGTTTTTAAAGTGAAAGGAGTTGATGGATTAATTTTATTGTAAATCTTAATAGTGCCTAGTGCTTTCTTGTCATTTGAAACACTTCCGGTTGCTGGGAATTCCTGCCAACTATCCTGTATTTGTTCTCTATATTGCGCCGGTATAATCTTTTTAGACAAATCAACCGTATCAACCATCTTATCTGCTATTATTTTTTCTTGTAAGGTCAAGGTATCCAATTTAGGCCATATTTGTATATCTGATTTCTGTAAATTATTATAAAAATAAATACCAAGCAAAAAAACTATAATTAATCCTCCAACCAAAATTTCTTTTAATGGAAAATGTTTTTCTTTATACTGATTTTGAACCGCCCTGTGGCGACTTTTCTTTTTTTTAGCCGCGCCGCCTAAATTTTTTAGAGTATTTTCTACCTTGTGGACTAACTTGGGCGGTAAAATATCATATATTTTTTTTGACATAATTTTATAATTGGATTAATCACGAATATACGAATATATAAACTTTTTTATTCTTATATTTGTATATTTGAGAGTATTTGTATATTCGCGACTACTCCAGTATTGCTTTTATTCTCCTTACCCCAGAACCGACCGCCTCTTCCTTAATAATTTTAAACTTTCCCAATTCAGAAGTATTTTTAATGTGGGGACCACCGCAAAATTCTTTGCTAAAAACATTACCTTTTTTATTCTGCATAAAATAAACCGACACTACATCTTTGTATTTTACACCAAATTCCATTTCTGCTCCAATTTTTTCAGCCTCGTCTTTTGGCATCTCTTTTTTAACCACATCCAAGCCTTCTTTTATTTTCTCATTTACCATATCTTCAACTTTCTTTTTTTCTTCATCGGTAAGTTTTCTATCAAAAGAAAAATCAATCCTCAAACGCTCTGAATTTATATTGCTCCCTTTTTGCTTTACCGTCTTGCCAAATAGTTCCTGCAACGTCGCCAAAAGTAAATGATGAGCCGTATGCAAACGTACAGTTTCAGGTAAAGTGTCCGCTAACCCACCCTTAAACATCCCAGCCGATGCAGTTCTCGAAAGCTCTTGGTGTTTTTTAAATTGTTTATTAAAATATTCTAAATTGGTAGTTCTTCCATTTTCCTTGTCTAGTTCAATAGTAAGTTCGATGGGAAATCCATATGTGGTAAAAAGAATGAATGGGTCTTCTCCCTCTTCATATCTTTTTTTACCAGACTCAAGAGTTTTATTAAATGATAATATTTCTTTTTCAATATTTTTTTTTATTTGTTCTCTTTTTTCACCTAAATGATGAATATTATTATATGTGCCAATTACAACTTCAGCTAAGTCAGATAAAGTTATATTTTTTAATCCAATGGAATTACAATAATAAATCGCCCGTCGCAAAACACGCCTCAACACATACCCGCGTTCTGTATTTGACGGCTCAATACCATCAGCAACCATAAATACCGCGGCGCGGATATGGTCAGCAATAATTCTCTTTCCTTTTATGTTTTCTGTATTAATGCGTTCATTTATTTTTAAAAAAATTGGTACAAATAAATCTGTCTCATAGACACTATTATATCCATTTAAAACAGCAAGTGTTCTTTCAAAACCCATACCCGTATCAACATTTTTTTGCTCGGCTAAAATATATTTACCATCGCTATCTTTGACGTATTGCATAAAAACATTATTCCATATTTCAACCCAATTTTTATTGGTTGAATCAAATTCTTTTGGAGCCGGAATATCATTTGATTTCCAATAAAAAATTTCTGTATCGGGACCACAAGGACCAGTTTCTCCAACAGGACCCCACCAGTTATCTTCTTTTGCCAAAAAAATAATCCTTTCTCTTTTTATTCCTAAGCCTTCCCAAATTTTAGCCGATTCTTCGTCTTTTACCGCATTTTTATCGCCAGCAAAACAAGATACAGCCAATCTTTTTAAGGGAATATTTAATTCTTTTGTCAAAAATTCATAGCTCCATTTTATTGATTCTTCTTTCCAATAGTCTCCCAACGACCAATTTCCCAACATTTCAAAAAATGTTAAGTGGGTATCATCGCCAACCTCTTCTATATCATTTGTCCTTAGACATTTTTGATAATTAACTAATCTTTTACCTTGCGGGTGTTTTTTGCCCAACAAAAAAGGAACTAAAGGTTGCATGCCCGCAGTAACAAATAAAGTCTTTTGATCTAACCCAATTTCGTCCGGAACCAAAGAAGCGCTAGGCACTATTTTGTGCCCGTGTTTTTCAAAAAACCCCAAAAACTTCTGACGTAATTCAGATGACTTCATTTTCTAATTCTAATACAAAAAATTTATAAATGCAAAACGCCGCTTTCGCGGCGAATTTTGAATTTTGATTTTTGCATTTTGAATTATTTTTATGTGTATCTATCTGCCACAACAGACGCGGCAAAAGATTGGGGCTTTATCCTTGGTTCAAAACCATTACTTCTAATTAAACCCACCACCTCTTTTACCATTTCTTTTGTTTTACCCTGTTCGCCCACATCAGCGTGAATATACTGAAATTGATAATTAAAGGCGGGAGTGGCTTTTCCAAATTCTTTTTCCAAAGTTTCTCTTAAAGACAAGGCTAGCTCGCATGATAAATAAATTTCCTGTAAAATTCTATTTTTCCAATTGATAAATCTTTTATTAAAATTTTCCGAGTAATGCATCTTTTTTAAAAAAAATCTGCCGCCAGCTCCAGTCCTTAACACCACAATGGCAATCGGAAAAAATGGCTTGTCTGATGATGGAGAATCGCATCCCACCACAATATCATAAAAGAATTCTGGTTCAGCTAAAATATAGTCATAAATTTCTTTTATAACTTCTTGAAAACTCAAATCTCCCCTGCTGGGGCTGTAAAAATGACCATTGTTTACTATATCGTTATTCATCTTGCCAGTGTACTAAAAAATATCAAACACGTCAATTCTTGTCAGTGTTTTTTTCATTAGGAGCGCTCGCTCCTATACCGATTTAACTATTTTTATAAAATCATTTGCGTCCAACGAGGCTCCGCCGACTAACAATCCATTAATCCCCGCCTCCCTTAAATACAATCCTGAATTTTTTGAATTAACGCTTCCACCGTAAAGAATTTTTATCTTATTTGCCAATTCTCTATTGTATAAATTTGAAATAATTTTTTTGATAAATAAAATAGAATTCATTGTTTCATCAATAGAACAATTGCGTCCCGTTCCAATTGCAAAGACAGGTTCGTAAGCGATAATAATATTTTTTGCTTGATTTATGGAAATATTTTTTAAACCTTCCGTAATTTGTTTCTCCAGCGTATTTTGTTTTTCTTCTCTTTCATTCTCCCCGACACAAAAAATTGGCTTCAATCTTACCAACAAAACAGATTTTATTTTTTTATTTATTATTTCATCTGTTTCATTAAAATATTTTCTGGCTTCTAAATGACCAATAATAACGTATTTCACTCCCAAATCTTTAAGCATCAACGGCGAAACTTCTCCAGTAAAAGCTCCTTTTTCTTTATAAAAGACGTTCTGCGCTCCGAGAGTTAATCCTTTAAGCAACGCCAAATAAACAAAAGGCGGACATATAATAACTTCAACGTTTTTTGCTTTTTTTATTCCGTTTTTTACTAACTCAAAAAGTTTTTTTGCCTCTTTTTGGGTTGAGGGGTTTAATTTCCAGTTAGCTATTATTAGTGTTTTCATAAATTTAATTGATTATACCACAAAAATACGGGACTATAAAAAATTATGGACATAAAAAGATTAAATATTGTTATGACTTACCCACTATAAAAAACCTACATAAACAACCTAATCCAAAATATCGCGATCGCGATATTTTGGGTAGCACTATTTTAGTTTAAAAATTTTCTTATAATCATCCTCTTTATTAATAAAATCCAACACGCCAAAACAAATATACTGCTCTAAATTGAAAAATTTAATAAAAAGCAATAATTCTTTTTTACAATCATATGGAGTTATAAAAACACTTTTCTGTAATTTACAAAAACCAATTTTATTTAATTTACTTCGCAATATATCCCTGCTCTTTTTAAACTTCTCTGGTATATCAAAAGCAACCATACGCCATTTTTTGTCCCATATAATATTTTTGTTTTTTATATTTTCAAGAGAATAATTTAATAGTTTTAATTTTCCTTTTTTCGTTAAATTGATTTTTATAAAACCTTTTTTATTTTCTTGTTTTTCGATTTCTTTTAATTTATACAAATTTTGAATCCCTTTCACCAATTCTCTATTATCAATATTTCTCCATTGATAATATGTTTTTTCAAGCGCTCTCCACTTTTTACCGGGAGAGTATGCGTAAACAAAATCAACGCCATTAGATAGAAGTAATAATATTTTTTCGTTTATTGTATTCATGAATTAATTATATCATAAATTAACATAGTCCAAAATATCGCGATCGCGAAATTTTGGATTAGGTTTGGTTTAGTAATCTAGTAATCTTTAATAATTATGTTTGGTGGGTTTTTAATTTTTAATAATCAAGCATCGAATTATCTCACTAAAAATTTATGCAATAAAAAAACCCTACTATTTGACGAATAGCAGGGCCTAAGATTATTTGTTGTTAGCCGCTTTCCAAATAATCATGTATTTGTCTTCAAGCTTTTGAAAAGCAACTCGCAATTTTTCAACTGCCTTTTGCCAACGTTGATCAAAATCAATTGGAATTGATTTTCCATCCTTTTTCAGACCAATAGCCAAGTCCATTAACTTTACTACTTCGTCTCCCAAACACCTTGCCTCGGCAGAATGTTCAGAAACCTCAGTCCAAAAAGGTCTTTATCTCTGTTAATACTTTGCAACCGTCTTTGGTAATAGCAAGAGTATGTTCAAAGTGAGCGGCCAGAGAGCCGTCTTTGGTTGCAAAACCATAGCCGTCTTTGGCTTTTTTTAAATGCCAATCACCTATGGTTACCATTGGCTCAATGCAAATTACCATTCCCTCAACAAGCCTAAAACCAGTTCCTCTTTTTCCGTAATTCGGAACTTTTGGATCTTCGTGAACTTCTTTTCCTATCCCGTGGCCGCATAATTCTCTTACAACGCCGTATCCTTGGCTTTCTATGTATCTTTGAATGGTATTTCCAATATCGCCCGTAGTAACTCCATGTCTCGCTTTTTTAATCCCCCGTTTCAACGCTTTTTTTGTAACCATCAATAACCTCTTTGCTTTAAAAGAAATTTTTCCTACGCCAACCGTCAAAGCCATATCAGTATTATAACCCTTATACAACACCCCTAAATCCAAGCCAACTATATCACCTTCCTTTAATTTATAATTTGAGGGAAAACCATGTACAACTACATCGTTAATCGATGCGCACAAAGAATAAGGAAAATTTTCATATCCTTTGAATGCTGGCCTTGCTCCCATTTTTAAAATAAGGGCCTCGGCGGCCCTGTCTAATTCTAAAGTGGTAATTTCAGGTTCTATTATCTTTTCTATTTCTTTTAAAACCTTTGCCAAAATTTTACCCCCCTCAGCCATAATTTCAATTTCTTGAGGAGACTTTATGTTTATCATCTAATATTAAATATTAAAAAGAAAATGTAAAAATAACATATGCCATAATTTAAAACGTTTTAAATTATGGCATTATTATATTTTTAATATGTATTTTTGATTTTTGATATTTGATTTTTTATTTTATCGTCTTTAAAATACTTTCATGCACTTTTGCCACAGATTTTTCTCCGTTTACTTTTTTAATTGAATACCCGTTATTTTTAAAATAATCAAACAATGGCAAAGTCCTTTCTTTATATTGTTCCAACCTAACTTTTATGGTTTCAGGATCATCTAAATCTTTTCTTTTTACAAGTTTTGAACCATCTAATGGGCAGAGCTTCAGTTTTTTCGTTTCTTCATTGAATAAAATTGGATGGCGCATTAGTTCGCAAATTTTTCTGTGAGTATTTCTAAAAACAGTTATTTCAGCTGATATTTCAATCAAAGCAATTTTTATATTTTCCTTGCCATACAATTGATTTAATATAGGCATTTCTTGCTCGGCTTCGTATAAGGTTCTCGGAGATCCAGATAAAATAAAACTCTCTCCATCTTCTGATAATCTTTTAAACTCTTTTGTCATTAGGGCTGTTACAAATGGTGGACTCGTCAAGACTCCTGTTTTCCAATTCTTTATTTCATCGCCAACCTTATAATCTTTTTCCTCAACTGTAAAAACTTTATCAGGATTTTCATTCTTGAAACAACGCTCAAGAACCTTACTTGATTCAAGATGATAATAGCCCATCTTTTCAGATAGAAGTTCTGACTGCGTACCCTTCCCCGCCCCCGGCGGCCCAAATAAGATAATGACCCGTTTTGGCATTTTTAAAAAAATGACACCGAGCGCTATCCCGCTTTGTTGGATTAGCGCCTGGCATTTCATTCATATTAATTATTATATCAAACTTGACAAATTCTGCAAACTATTAATAATGCACTATGATATAGCATAAGTTCTGCGATAGCAGAGAGTATGCTATATGCTATGTATTAATAATTTGAATAAAAAATCCGCTAACTGGCGGGTTCATAAATCTTAAATCTAAAATGTGTCGTATTCTCTCATTTCTAATTGTGAATTTATCTGGCGTAATGTATCCAAAACCACACTGACGATGATTAAGAGCGAAGTACCGCCTATTAAAAAGGCAAAACCGGTGATGCCAGTCAAACCAGCAACAATGGAGGGAAAAACAGCAATTAAGCCAAGGAAAACGGCGCCGGTAAATAATACTCGGTTTAAAATACGCTTTAAAAATTCTGTGGTTGAATTTCCGGGCCTTACTCCGGGGATAAAACCTCCCATTTTTTGCAAGTTTTCAGAAATTGTTTTTGGATTAAAAGTAACAGCGGTGTAAAAATAGGTAAAAAGGATAACTAATAAAAAATATAATATTCCATTGACCCAGACATCATTAAAAAAAGAAGAAACAGCGACAGCTATATTTCCCACTATTCCTGGAACTCCTGAAAAAAATCCGGCTATCATACCCGGAAACAAAAGTATAGAAAGAGCGAAAATAATTGGTATGACTCCGGCCGGATTAATATTGAGCGGCAGATAGGTTGAAACTCCCCCATAGACTTTATTGCCCCTGACCCTTTTTGAGTAAGAAACCGGGATATTCCTGCGGGCTTCGGTGATTAAAACTACGCCAGCAATTATTATCAATGATAAAATAAAAAATATAATGTAAGAAGGAATTTTTGACGGATCCCAACTTACAAATGTCTGAAATATATTAACCGGTAATGTAGCTGCTATACCAGCAAAAATCAAAAGAGAAATACCATTTCCCATACCTTGTTCGGTGATAATTTCGCCCAACCACATTAAAAACATAGCTCCAGCCACTATGGTCGCCACTGATCCCAAAAGCACAATAGGAGACAAATACCCAATCACACCCTGGCGCTGGAACAAAATTAACATCCCATAACCCTCAAAGGCAGCTAAAGGAATAGTCAATAACCTGCCATATTGATTAAACTTTTGCCTGCCTGCCTCGCCTTCTTCTTTATACATCTTTTCCAATACAGGAAAAATCATCGTTAATAGTTGTAAAATAATGGTAGCTGTAATATAGGGTCCAAGACCCAATAATATAATTGAAAAATTACTTAGGGCTCCGCCAGAAAATATATTCAAAAAACCAAAAACCTGATTTTGGTCAAAAAATTTCCTTATGTTTTCTGAACCGATTCCAGGTATTGGGACATTAGCCGCTATCCTAAAAACCAAAAAAAGAAATAAAATAAAAATGATTTTATTTCTGAGTTCTTTATTTTTAAAAAGAAATAATATTTTTTTGTACCACATGCGCTTTGCTAAAATTAAATGTTAGATATAAAATATCAAAAATTTCGCCGTTTCTATTTTTAATTTTTTATTTTATGATACCTCCGGTTTTTTCAATGGCTTCTTTTGCCTTTTTTGAAACATTGCAACGTTCGATAATTAAGTTTTTATTTATCTTTCCCCTACCCAATATTTTAACCTCGGGCATCTTACCTTTGACAATACTAATAATTCCTTTTTTAATTAAAGTTTCTGGATTTATCATTTCTCCATCCTTGGTATTTTTGTCTAATAAATCTAAATTTACCACAGCGACATATTTCTGTAAAACAAATCTTCTGTATCCTCTTAACTTGGGATATCTTTTAATTAATTCTCTTATAATTGGCACCATTTTTCTACCCGATCTAGAAGATTGTCCCTTAACTCCTTTTCCAGAATAAGTCCCTTTTTTCCCTCCCCTGCCCACTATTTTTCTGTATTTTGATTTATTTTTTGGTTTTAATTGATGAACCTGCATAATTTATCAACGAATATCGAATTTTGTTACGAATTTACGAATGCGCGAATTCGTTATTCGAAAATTCGTATTGAGATTCGTTATTCGTTGATTATTTTACTTTAAGTTTCTTTAATGCTTCCATCGTTGCTCTGGCATTATTAAGTTTATTTTTAGAACTTGAAAGGACTTTCGAAGAAATATTCTTAATACCAGCTAAATCACAAATAATTCTCACTGCTCCCCCCGCCACTAAACCCCGGCCTTTGCTTTGTGGTTTCAACAAAATTCTTGAAGGGCCAAATTTTGCTTGGACTTGATGAGAAATAGTCCCCTGTATCACCACAATATTAATCATATTTCTTTTGGCCCTGCTTGTTGCCTTTTCTATTGCCTGAGAGACATCTTTCCCCTTATCTACTCCAATGCCAATCTTGGATTTTTTATCTCCGGCTATGACAACAGCGCGAAACCTAAGCCTTTTTCCGCCGCCAGTAACTCTGGTGACCCTTGCTAAATCCAAAAGTTTTGTCTCGTACTCATCTTTAGCGTCATATTTTAAACCAAACTTTCTTATCGGCCTAAAACCATCATCAGTTTTTTCCTTCTCTTCTGTTTTATTTGTGTTAATATCTTTTTCCATAAATTTAAAAAATCTTAAATCTGAAACTTTAAATCTAAAATTTCAAACCTCCCTCTCTTGCTCCATCAGCCACCGCTTTTATTCTACCGTGAAAAACAAATCCACTCCTGTCAAAAACCACTTTTTCAATATTTTTTTTGAGAGCTTCTTTTGAAATTAATTTGCCAATTTCCATAGCGCGATTTTTTTTTGTTCCATTTTTTAATTTTAAATCTGAAACCGCAACTAAAACTTTTGATTTTTCATCATCAATTAATTGGGCATAAATATGATTAGCAGATTTAAAAACACAAAGTCGCGGGCGATCTTTAGTTCCAAAAACTTTGGTTCTTATTTTTTTATGTATTCTTAAACGTTTTTCTTGTTTTTCTTGCATATCAGGTATTAAGGTTATGTTTTTGAGGTTACAACTTTTTTACCTTCTTTTCTTCTAATTTTTTCTCCCTGATATCTAATACCCTTTCCCTTATATGGTTCTGCTTTTTTGATGGCCCTTATTTCAGCCGCGATCTGTCCCACCTTTTCTTTATCAATTCCTGAAATTGTAATTACGTTTTTCTCAACAGAAAAATTAATTCCTTCTGGTTTTTTAATTTTCACTGGATGCGCAAAACCAACATTTAACACCAATTCATCTCCTTGAACTGCCGCTTTGTAACCAATCCCTTCTATTTCTAACTTCTTTTCAAAACCATTACTAACTCCTTGAACCATATTAAAAATCAAAGCCCTATATAATCCCCACAATCCTTTTTCTTTCTTAGATAATTCTTTATTTGATAAAACAAAAATCTTGCCATCTTTATTTTCAGCTTTAATATTCCGATGGATGTTTATCTTTAATTCCCCTTTCGGTCCTAAAACTTTCAAATCTTGACCGATAATTTCTATCTTTACTGTTGAGGGAACTTCAACTGGTTTTTTACCGATTCTGCTCATTTTACTTCGTAAAATCGCTGACTAACGCAGACTTAACGCTGACTTACGCAGACAACGAATCTGTGATAATCTGCAATAATTATTGACTTTATTGATTTGTTACTATAGTATAATTATAGCTCTAAGTCAATTCTTTTTTCAGGAGACAACAAAATGTTCCTACGAGACGTCTTAGAAAAAGAAACAAGATTTCCTAATTGTGGGCAATTTGGACATATGTGGGAAATAAGATTAGCTTTAGCAAATATCGACGATATAAATCAAAGCATATATTGTTGTTGCTCGAGATGTAGAAGTTGTAACTGGGTAAATCTAACAAAAGAAGACTATAAAATAGTAAAGAGATACATCGCTTCAAAGAAACGACTTCAATAAAAGAAAAAGACAAAAAATAAAGCGCGGGATTTAATATTTAATCTAGCGCTCTTTTTTTATATAAAAATAAGATTCCTTTCCAGTTGCAGAGCCCGCAGGCAATTTTTCAGAAGAAAAATTCTGCAACTGGCTCTAACAAATAAAAGCGAAGGGTAGTTTATCAAAAGAGCGCTTCAAGACAGAAAAGCCGGTTTTCGCCTTTTGGCGAAATTTTCTGTCTTGAACCGAGTGATAATTTCCGCTGGGAAATTATCATGTCTCTTTTGATAAACTACCCAAGCAACCCTACCAAACTTCAAGCAACACCTCTCCTCCTAACTTTGCTTTTCTTGCTTGACTATTAGTCATTAATCCTTTTGAGGTTGAAATAACTGAAATTCCAGATCCTCCGCGCACTTTTTTTATATCATAAGTCCCTACATAAATTCTCTGGCCTGGTTTTGAAATTCTTTTAGCTCCTTCAATAGCTGGCGCTTCGTTATCATATTTTAAATTAATCTTAAGGGTTTTGCTTTTTCCCTTTGTAACTTTTTTTACTTCTCCCAAAAAACCTTCCTTAGATAAAATCATTGCAATCTCATTTTTTAATTTGGAAAAAGGAACCAAAACCTCGGGCTTTGCCACAGCCTTTGCATTTCTTATTTGATTTAACATATCCGTGATTGGATCAGTCATAATTTAGGTGTTAGGTGTTGGGTTTTAGATTTTAGTTATTTCTAATATCTAACACCTAATATCTAACACCTAATTTTTTACCAGCTACTTTTCTTCACCCCGGGTATTTCCCCCTGATTAGCCAATTCTCTAAAGCATATCCTGCATAGCCCAAAATCTCTCATATAACCTCTTCTCCTGCCGCACTTAAAACAGCGCCTTATCAATCTTGAAGAAAATTTTGGTCTCTTTTTTGCTTTTGCAATTTGCGAATCTTTAGCCATAACTTTAGAATCCAGAATCTAGAAAATAGAATTTAATGTTTCGTGTTCTAAATTCTATTTTCTACTTTCTATTTTCTCGTCTTTGATTGGTAATCCCAATAATTTAAATAATTCTATTCCTTCTTCCCTATTTTTTGCATTTGTTGAAATAGAAACCTGTAAACCAAAAATGGTTTTTTCTTTTTCTGTAAAAATTTCCGGGAAAATTATATGTTCTTTAAATCCAATATTAAGGTTTCCCTTTTTATCTATTGATTTTTGTTCAATCCCTTTAAAGTCTCTAGACCTTGGCAAAGATAAAAAAATTAATCTTTCCAAAAAATCCCACATTTTAGTTCTTCTTAAAGTTGCCATTGCGGCGATTTCAATGCCCTGTCTAAGCTTAAATCCAGCAATCGATTTTTTTGATTTAATCAATTTTGGTCTTTGTCCTGAAATTAAAGCCAAATCTTGTAAAATAAGATTCTGTATTTTTTCTCTCTCTCCTGAAGTTTTACTTGCTACCTCTTTACCAAAAGAACTATTGACTGTGATTTTTTTAATCTTTGGAACAGCCATAGGATTTTTATAACCGAATTTTTTCATCATTGCGGGAATTACTTCTTTTTTATATTTATTTTGCAACTTATCCATAATTTGGCTACAAAATACTAATTTTTTATTAATATACGAAAAACAAATGTTCTTTCTTTCGTATATTCGTAATTGATTCGTATTTCGTAGCTATACTTCTGATTTACATTTTTTACAAATTCTAAATTTTCTTTCCCTTTCAATTCTATAGCCCAATCTTGTTACTTTGCCGCATTTAGGACATATGAATTTTACATTAGAAACCTCTAAGGGCGCTGGAACTTTAATTACTTGCCCTTTCTCGCCTTGTTTTTTTGGTTTTAGGTGCTTTTGTTTTATGTTAATCCCTTCAACTAAAACTTTTTTTTCTTTAGGTAAAGATTTTAAAACCTTCCCTGTTTTAGCCTTATCTTTTCCTGAAATTATTAAAACTGTATCTCCTTTTTTTATCTTCATATATAGGTGTTAGGTGTTAGGTGTTAGGTGTTAGGTGTTATGTCTAACACCTAAAACCTAACACCTAAAGTAGCTCTGTCGCCATCTGGGCAATTGCATCAAAACCTTTATCCTTTAATTCTTTCGCTACGGGGCCAAAAACTCTTCCTCCTTTGGGCAGTTTTCCGTCTCCCAAAATAACTACCGCGTTATCATCAAAACGGATATAAGAACCGTCCGACCTCCTGAACTCTTTTTTTTGTCTGATAATTACCGCTTTTACCACTTCATGTTTCTTAACTAATTTTCTTGGTTCTGATTTTTTTACCGCTCCCACAATAACATCGCCCAACTCTGCATAACGTTTGCGAGTTCCCCCAGGAATATTAATACACTGGATTATTTGCGCTCCGCTGTTATCGGCAACTTTTAACATCGATCTTGGTTGAATCATTTTTAGGTGTTGGGTGTTAGGTGTTGGGTTTTGGCTCGTAACGTTTTGTTCCGTTATCTAACACCTAAAACCTATCGCCTAACACCTACACTTTTCCTATTACTCTCCACTTCTTGTCTTTACTTATTGGATTTGTTTCTTCAATTACCACTTTCTCTCCAACATGAAATTCCCCTTTTTCGTCGTGGGCTTTATATTTTTTATGGATTTTGTATCTTCTTTTGTATTTTTGGTGTTCTTTGATTCTTTCTACTTCAACCACCACAGTTTTCTGCATTTTGTCCGAGACTACAATTCCTATTAATTTCTTCTTACTCATAATTTTAGAATTTAGAATCTAGAAAATAGAATCTAGAATACGAACGTTAAAATTCTATTTTCTATTTTCTACTTTCTATTTTCTCGCAGAATCGTTAACGTTCTGGCAATTTCCTTTTTTATATTACTAATCTCTCTTACATTTTTTAATTTATTTGAAGAAAATTTAGATCTTAAATCAGCCAATTTTTCCCTAAGATCTTGTATTGATATTTCTAATTCTTTTTTATCTTTCTTTCTAAGTTCTTTGGCCTTCATAAAAATATAATACTAATCTACCAATAATATTAGAATGCAACGAATAGGAAATTTTTATTTGTGGCATTCGTGTTTATTGGCCTGATATTGGCATTACCCTTCCCTTTTAACAAATTTTGTCTTAATTGGCAACTTTATGCTAGCCCCTTCAAGGGCTTCTTTGGCAATTTCTTCCTTTAATCCATCTATTTCAAAAATGATTCTACCTGGTTTTATTGGGTACACATAATGATCAACCGCCCCCTTTCCTCCCCCCAAAGGAACTTCTTCTCCTTTAGAAGTTACCGGTTTATCAGGAAAAATTCTTATCCATAATTTACCCCCCTTTTTCATATATCTAATAATATAACGTCTGGCTGATTCAATTTGACGGGCCGTGATCCATTTTGTGCCCATAGATTTTAATCCAAAACTGCCAAAATTAAGTTGGCTGGCGCGAGTTTCTACCCCTTTTGTTCTTCCTCTGTGCCATTTTCTATGTTTTACCTTTTTAGGCATTAGTAGCGACATATTGTATTGGTTATAATTGTTGTAATTGTTCCAGTTGTTGTAATTGCCGTTTTTTATTTCACCGTTTCACTACAACACTACAACAATTAGAACATTAGAACCGTTATTCAAACTTATCTCCTTTATATATCCAAACCTTAACCCCTATAACTCCATAGGTACAATAAGCTTCTGTCTTTGAATAATCAATATCCGCCCTTATGGTTGCAAGAGGCATTCTACCTTGATTCAACCATTCTTTTCTGGCAATTTCAATGCCGTTTAATCTGCCAGAAACCTCTATTTTTACACCCCTTATCTCTTTATTTTGCATTACTCTCTCTATTGCTCTTTTTAAAACCTGTCTGAAAGGAATTCTCTTCTCAATTTGCTGAGCTGAGATTTGGGCGACTAAAGCGGCTGAAATCCAAGGATTCTTAACTTCTTTAATATCTATTTTCACCTCCGGTCTTGAGTCTATGCTTTTCATAGAACTCTCGCGACCAGACCCCGCAGCGAGCCCTTGCCGCGTACCGAGCTTTGCTCTGGTACTGAGGTTTGCCCTATTATCTGGGTTTCTTTTTTTTATATTATTTATCTTTTTCTCTATTATATTTTTTAAATTTTCAACCCCTTGCCCGCCTCTACCTATAATGAGACCAGGCCTTGCCGTCTCAATAATAATATTTAATTTATTATTGGCAAAATGATCTATCTCTATATTGGAAATAAGAGCTTCTGAAAATTTATTTTTTAAAAAATCTTTAATTAAGAAGTCTTCCTCTAAATACTGGGGCATTCTTTTACTATAAAATCCGCGGACATTAAAATCCTCTATTCCTTTTATTCTAAATGCTTTTGGGTGAACTTTGTGGGTCATATGCGCTTCGCTAAAATTAAATATAAAATATTAAAAATAAAAAAGATAATTTGAAGTTATTTATACTATATTATTTTTGATTCTTGATTTGTATTTTTGGATTTTGATTTTTGATTTTCTGGCTTCTTATCAATATTTGATATTTTTGACTTCTTTAAATTTTCTTTATCTGAATTTATTTCACTCAACACCAACGTTATATGTGAAGTCCTTTTCAGTATAGGGTAGGCCCTGCCCCGAGACATGGGATGTATTCTTTTTAATTTAGGACCTTCATCGGCGATAATTTGAGAAATGTATAAATCGGACTCTTTTAATTTAAAATCGTGCAATGCAGAGGCTACCGCGCTATTTAACAGTTTTAACACTGGACCCGATCCTCTTTTTATCGTAAACTCAAGAATCGCTCTGGCTTTATTTATATCTTTATTCCTTATTAAATCAATTACTTGCCTAACTTTTCTGGGAGTTATTCTCAAATTATTTAATGACACTTTTACTTCCATAAAATATAATCCTAATTTACGAATATATCCGAATGATACGAATACGATTTGACGCTTTCGGATAATGTTATACCTGGGGCAAATTTTGCCCTATTTGGATGTTGGTTTTGCGACCGCCTCTGTCTTGGCTGTTTCTTTCTGTTGCGCCCCTGCTTCCAAATCTCTCTGCATTCTTCCTCCATGCCTTGAAAATTTGGTTGTTGGAACAAATTCTCCCAACTTGTGCCCCACCATATCTTCAAGCACATAGACTGGGATAAATTCTTTGCCATTATGAACCCCGAAGGTAAAACCTATCATCTCCGGCGAAATCGCAGAATGTCTCGCCCAAGTTTTAATAATAATTTTCTCGTCCTTTCTTAATTTCAAAACTTTTTCCAATAATTTTTGGTCAACATAAGGACCTTTTTTTAAACTTCGACTCATTGTTGTTGTAATTGTTGTAATTGTTCTAGTTGTTGTAATTGCCGTTTTATTTTTCGTCGTTCATTACAACAGTTATAACAATTAGAACATTAGAACCGTTTACTTCTTTTTTCTCCTTTCAATAATATATTTATTGGTCCACTTTTTTCTATTTCTGGTTTTAACCCCTAAAGCGGGTTTTCCCCAGGGAGTTTTTGGATGTTTTAAACCAATTGGTTGTCTGCCTTCTCCGCCTCCGTGAGGATGGTCAACCGGGTTCATTGCCGAACCTCTAACGGTTGGCCTTATTCCTTTTAGCCTTGACTTGCCTGCCTTACCTATCCTGTAAAATCTGTTTTCTTGATTTGAAACCATCCCTACTGAAGCAAAGCATTCGCCGCTAATTTTTCTTATTTCCATTGAAGGCATTTTTAAATTTACAAATCCACTTTCCTCGGCTAAAACCTGGGCAAAAGATCCCGCTGATCTCGCTAATTTCCCCCCCAAACCTGGCTCTAATTCAATATTATGGACATTAGTTCCCACTGGAATATTTTTTAATTTCAACCTGTTGCCAGGCATTAAAGACGCTTTTTCTGAAAAAATGACTGTGTCCTGAACCTTTAAATCTTCTGGAGCTATAATATATTGTCTTTCTTTATTCTGATATTCTATTAAAGCAATAAAAGCTGTTCTGTTTGGATCATATTCCAAGGCAATAACTTTTGCGGGTTCATTCATTCTATTTTGAGCGAATTCTATAATTCTGTACAGTTTTTTTACGCCTCCCCCCTTATGTCTCACTGTAATTCTTCCTGATTGAGATGATCTCCCAACACTTCTCTTTAGATATTTTACAAGTTTCTTTTCTGGTTTTTTTCTTGTAATCAAAGAAAAATCAATTCCTGTCATTCCTCTTCTTGATGGCGTTGTTGGCTTGTAAATCTTCATACTACGAGAATTTAGAAAGTAGAAAATAGAAAGTAGAATACGTCGTTCGAAATTCTATTTTCTAGATTCTATTTTCTATTTTCTAGAAAACTTCTATCTTCTGCCCCTTTCTAATAGTCACAATGGCTTTTCTATATCCTTTTTTAAATCCTTCTCTTTTTCCTATCCTTCTTTTCTTAGCTGGAATCTTTATTACATTCACCGATAACACATCTACTCCATAAATTCCCTCAACTGACTTTTTAATTTCTGATTTATTGACATTATTATATACCTTAAAAACATATTTACTTTTCTCTGCCAGATTGGTTGATTTTTCAGAAATGTGAGGTTCTTTTACTATATTATAAGAAAAATCCCTTGCTTTTTTATTTAGTCCTATGGTTCGAACTGTAGGACTGGGTTTTGATTTTTCTATTTTTGTTTCTTTCTTTTCTTTGGTATCCAAAACTTTACCGGTTTCCTTTTCCGACTTTTTCTCTTTTGCCATCTCAACTTCTTTTTTTCTTTTTAGAAAATCGAATAAACCCATAATTTATCTACGAAATACGAATTTTGTGCGAATATACGAACGGGTTAAAATTAATTTTCTTATATTCGTATTTTTTTCGTGTTTCGTAGCCCTTACTTCAAAAAAGTATCTTGAATTATTTTTATACTTTCTTTAGTGACTAATAGATATTTATAATTCAATAAATCAACTAAATTTAAATTCCTTGCCTCTAAAACTCCTGTTCTTTTAATATTCCTTGCTGATAAAAATATATTTTTCCCGTCGCTGGTTAAAATTAATCTTGTTCCATCGCCACAGGGAAGTTCTCTAATTATTTCTGCCATTATTTTAGTCTTAGGTTTCTCTATCTCCAATTTATCCAATACAACCAATAAATTATTTTTTGCTTTTTGGGAAAGTACCATAAACAAAGCTTTTTTCTTCATTTTTTTAGGAATTTCTTTTTCCCAATTCTTTTCATTCCTTGGGCCAAAAGTTACTCCTCCCCCTCGCCACAATGGAGACCTTATAGACCCGTGTCTTGCCCTGCCTGTTCCTTTTTGCCTCCAGGGCTTTCTGCCTCCGCCCCTAACTTCGCTTCTGTTTTTTGTATGGGCTGAATTTTGCCTTTGATTCGCGGTATGCGAAATTAAAACTTGGTGCACTAAATCAGCGTTCATTGGAATTTCAAATATATCTTTGGGGAGTGTTACTGTTCCCGATTCTTTTCCTTCTTGGTTGTAGACGGCAACTTTCATATTCATTTTTACTTTGTAAAAATCGCTGATTAACGCAGAATTTTACGCAGATTAACGTAGATAACTTATCAACTCTCGCGCAAAATTTTATTAAAAATTTTGCGCGACGATTGACAAATCAAAATATATATATTAGAATTTTAATCAGTTCCCCACTTTCTCTTTTTTCCACACGAAAGGAGGTGAAACATGAAAAGGTGGAAATACCAAATTGCGACCTTTTGTTGTGTTCCGCCCATCAAGGAGCCAGAACTACTGAACTTCTTGAATCGCATTGGACAAGAAGGCTGGGAGGTGGTAGATACGCTACCATCTTACCAAAACGAGAGTGACCCCATCGTGGGCCACAATTTCCTCGTAAAACGAGAGATTATTTGAAGAGAAATCTTCCTAATCTTTCACGGCGCCAATTCCCATAAGGAAATGGCGCTCTTTTTTTGTTTTCAATTTACAATCGTTTTGGATCTTGAATTTGGGATTTGTTTCGGATTTCGGATTTAGGATTTCGAATTTTGGATTTCCTTAGAACAATTAGGTCAATTAGAATAATTCGCCATCTACCCTCTTATCTCTAACAAAGTACCACGGTGCCCTGGCACCGCTCCCCTTACAGCTAAAATATTATTTTCTGCATCAATTTTTGCTATCTTTAAATTTTTAACGGTGGTCCTTTCGTATCCCATTCTTCCCGGCATTTTTCTTCCTTTAATAACGTGCTGGGGGAATCTCTGTCCAGTGGAGCCAAGTGTTCTTGATTCGTGCTTTGCTCCGTGCGTCCTGTTTCTGCCGTGAAAACCGTGTTTCTTTACGCCTCCCTGAAATCCTTTTCCTTTTGAAATTCCAGAAATATGTACTTCATCACCTTCTTTAAATATTGAGACATTTATTTCATCTCTTACTTTTAAGTTTTCATTATTACCGCTAAATTCTTTGATATATTTATATTCTTTCCCCTTCATTGATTTATTTATTTTGCTCTTTTTTAATATTTGATCAAAACCAATCTGTGAAGCGTCGTATCCTTCCTTAGTTTTAGATTTTTTTTGCAACACATAACAGGGCCCTGCTAAAATCAAAGTTATTGGAACCACATTCCCTTTTTCATCAAACATCTGTGACATTTCAATTTTTTTCCCTAGTAAAAATTTCACCCCCGTTGGAAGTCTGGGCAAAAAATAATTTATTTTATAAATTATTTTTTGCTTACACCGTTAGATATGTATAATTAATTTTATTTTAACCCATTAGAATTCCCATTATTATACCCAAACTTCTAACGGGGTTCATAATCTTAAACTAAAAATGGGCTGTCGCCCATTTGTTAGTTGGCAACGTTGTTACTAAGCACTATATTTATAGTACTCGGAAGTTAACAATTGCTTTTTTGTCATAGACGGATTGTATTAAATTTTAATAGAAATGTCAACACCTGACGGTAAATTTAAATCTCTTAATGCTTCAATAATTTCCTGATTAGGATTTAAAATATCTATTAATCTTTTATGGGTTCTCATTTCAAACTGTTCTCTGGCGTTCTTATGGATAAAACTTGATCTGTTTACGGTGAATTTTGAAATCTCGGTAGGCAATGGTACAGGCCCCACTACCTCCGCTCCATAACGACCGGCAATATCAATGATCTGTTTGACTGAATTATCTATGATTTTATGGTCATAGGCCTTGAGTTTTATTCGAAGCTTAGGCATCACTGCCTCCTGTACGATTTCTTTTTTTTCCTTGACTGATTTTTTCGTTGCTTTCTTAATTAGCATTCTTTAAATATCAAAAATTAAATATAAAATATCAAAAATACAAATAAAATATTAAATATTTGTTAAAAATTTTCTTTCAGAAAATTTTTAATTCCTTATTTTTGATTTTTGATTTTTTATTTAATAATCTTGGTTACCACTCCAGCCCCTACTGTTTTGCCGCCCTCCCTAATAGCAAATTTCTGTTTTTCTTCCAATGCCACAGGAACAATTAATTTAACTTTTAAATTCACTGTATCCCCGGGCATCACCATCTCTGTTCCCTCTGGCAGAGTTACATCTCCCGTAACATCTGAAGTTCTAATATAAAGCTGGGGTTTGTAACCAGTGAAAAATGGGGTGTGCCTGCCGCCTTCATCTTTGCTTAAGACATAGACTTCACTTTCAAATTCGGCGTGGGGAGTTATTGAACCTGGTTTGGCTAACACCTGACCCCTTTCCACATCTTCTTTTTTTAAACCTCTTAATAAAATTCCCACGTTATCTCCGGCTTGTCCTTGGTCTAAGCTCTTTTGAAACATTTCAACCGAAACAACAACTGTTTTTTGAGTAGGCCTTAAACCAACAATCTCAACCTCCTCATTAGGTTTTACAATACCTCTCTCAACTCTACCCGTGGCAACTGTTCCTCTGCCTTCAATTGAAAATACATCTTCAATCGCCATGGCAAAAGGTTTATCTAACTCTCTGACGGGTTCTGGAATATAGTTATCCACGGCATCAAGCAGTTCCACAATTGATTTGGCATTTGGATCGTCAGCAGAAGTTGCGCCCAAAGCCTTTAAAGCCGAACCTCTTATAATTGGGGTTTCGTCTCCCGGATAGTTATATTTTTTTAATAATTCCCTCACCTCCGATTCAACTAAATCCAAAATTTCTGGATCGTCAACCATATCAACTTTATTCATAAACACCACCAACGATGGAAGACCCACTTGTCTGGCTAAAAGAATGTGCTCTTTGGTTTGAGGCATTGGACCATCGGGGGCTGAAACCAATAAAATTCCGCCATCCATTTGAGCAGCTCCCGTAATCATATTCTTAATATAATCGGCATGACCCGGGCAATCGATCAAGGCATAGTGTTTCTTTTGGGTTTCAAATTCTAAATGCGTTATTGAAATCGTTACCCCTCTGGCTTTTTCTTCTGGAGAAGCGTCGATCTGATCGACATCTTTATCAGAAGACCTAAAGCCGCGCAATTTTGAAACTTTCATAATTGCGGCTGACAAAGTGGTTTTACCATGGTCAACGTGGCCAATGGTACCAACATTTACGTGAGGCTTAGACCTCTCAAATTTTTCTGCCATTTTTTTATTAGGTTTTAGGTTCTAGGTGCTAGGTTCTAGTTATTAATGATGCGCTAGAAGCTATCATCTATAAGCTAAATGAATTAACAGTGTTAATATTATTACACTATTTAAAATAAGTCAATGTATTTTCCCATAATTTATTCAATACCCAGTGCATTTTCTAAAATTCTTACCCTTTCTTTAAGATTTTTTATTTCTTCAGAATGTTCTTTAATCAATTCGTTTTCTATCCTATCAAGCTTTTTATTAACTTCTTTAAACCCTTTTTCTATTTCAACTTTAGTAGCCATATTACTGGTTACATCATTAAAACCTTCTTGCACCATAACGGCTAATTGATCGATTGTTATATTTTTCTTAACCATGCCCTCATTTTAATCTATTATAATCCTCTGTCAAATTTGACAAATACTTTTCATTGTCATATATTACCCTTAGTTCTCGATCAACTTCTTTCTGGAGGATTTACCTATGAAAGATGAAAATGTTCTTTGGCAGGTACAAATTCCCAAAGCTGAAGTTGAATATACCCTTTTTGTGCGTGCGCCCGATAACGCTCAAGAAGCTTTAGAACAAGTACTTTGCATACTCGAATTAATCAAAGACTTTTTCGATAAAAAAGATGATTTTCCTTCACTGAAAAATGCCATCGCGCGCAATGACGGGACTTCAATTTACGATTCTTCACACACAGTTTTTATCAGAAAAACCAAAATAAAAGCGAAGTAGTTCTCTATGCGTTGATTTACTTCTAATAATCAACGCTCTTTTTTTACAAAATTTTCAGAAAACTATTCTCCTATTCGTACGAATTAGCCTATACCACTTTTATGTAAGCTTACATAAAAGTGGTATATCATAATTCCTAAATCTTAAATCTTAAATCGTAAATCGTAAATCTTAAATCGTAAATCTTAAATCGTAAATCTTAAATCGTAAATCTTAAATCGTAAATCTTAAATCGTAAATCTTAAATCGTAAATCTTAAATCGTAAATCTTAAATCACTTTACTTTCTTTTTCCTTCCACAATTTCCTGCGCTATATTTGCTGGGACTATTTCATATCTATTAAATTCCATTGTAAATGATGCTCGTCCCTCTGTAAGAGACCTTAATGCTGTCGCATAACCGAACATTTCGCTCAACGGCACCATGGCGTCCAAAACTTTCATTCCCACCCTTTCTTTTGTTTCTTCAATTTTTCCGCGTCTTGAGTTTAAATCGGAAATCACTTGGCCAAAAAAATCCGGGGGAACAATCACTTCTGTTTTCATTATGGGCTCTAAAATAGCAACCTTAGCTCTTTTAGCGACATCCTGCAAAGCCATGGATCCAGCAATTTTAAAAGCAAATTCTGAAGAATCAACTTCGTGGAAACTTCCGTCAAACAAAGTAATCTCTAAATCAACTAAAGGATAACCAGCTATAATTCCTTTACTCATTGCTTCCACCACTCCTTTTTCTACTGGTTTAATAAATTCTTTTGGAATTACGCCCCCTTTAATCTCGTCAATAAACTCAAAGCCGGCTCCCCTTTCTTTTGGCTTAACTCTAATCCAAACATGGCCGTACTGACCTCGACCGCCCGACTGGCGAATATACTTTGCCTCTGCCTCGGCTTCACCAATAATAGTTTCTTTATAGGCGACCTGCGGTCTGCCAAAGTTAGCATCAACATTAAATTCTCGCTTTAGCCTGTCAGCAATAATTTCCAAATGCAATTCGCCCATTCCAGAAATAATTGTTTCGCCTGTTTCTATATCTTCTTTAATTCTAAAAGTTGGGTCCTCCTCGGTAAGTTTTCTAATAGACATAATCAGTTTCTCCTGATCGGCTTTTGTCTTTGGTTCTACCCTCATTGAAATAACGGGCTCGGGGAATATAATCTTTTCTAAAATTATTGGCTTATCTTTGTCGCACAATGTATGACCCGTGCTGGTATTTTTTAATCCCACCGTGCCTCCAATTTCTCCAGCATACAATACATCTATTTCCTGCCTTGAATCGGCATGCATTCTTAAAATCCTGGCAATTCTTTCCTGCTCACCAGTATTGGCATTTAAAACATAAGATCCTTTATTGAGAGTTCCAGAATAAATCCTAAAATAAGTTAAAGTTCCCACATATGGATCAGCTGCAATTTTAAACACCAAGGCTGAAAATGGTTCATTTTCATCCGTTTTTCTTTCAATTTCAGCTCCGGTTTTTGGATCTGTTCCTTTTACCGACGGCAAGTCGACGGGCGAAGGCAAATAATCAACCGCTGCGTCCAAAATAATTTGCGTTCCCCTGTTTTTCAAAGCAGACCCGCAAAAAACCGGCACCAACTTAAAATCTAAACATGCTTTTCTCAAAGTTGCCGCAAGTTCTTCTTTGTTAATTTCTTTACCGCTTAAAGCTTTTTCTAAAAGATTTTCATCTTCGGCGGCAATTTTATCAACCATTATTTTTCTCCACTCTTCCGCCTTTACTTTAAAATCTGCGGGTATTTCTTTTTCAACTACTGTCTCTCCATTCTCTCCCTCAAAATACAAAGCTTTCATTTTCATTAAATCAATAATAGCTGAAAGGTTTTCTTCTTCCCCAATTGGAATATTCAAAGCAACTGCATTCGAGGTCAGCTTATCTAAAATTGACTTAAAGCTTTTTTCAAATGATGCCCCCATCCTGTCTAATTTATTGATAAAACAAATTCTTGGCGTGCCATATTTATCGGCCTGCCTCCAAACGGTTTCTGATTGTGGCTCTACTCCAGCCACTCCATCAAACACCACTACCGCGCCATCCAAAACCCTTAAAGACCTTTGGACTTCAGCCGTAAAATCAATGTGACCCGGCGTATCAATCAGGTTTATTTGATGGTTTCTCCAATACATTGTGGTGGCGGCGGCGGTAATGGTAATCCCCCTTTCTCTTTCCTGCGCCATCCAATCCATCACCGTGTCGCCCTCGTGCACTTCGCCGATTTTATGCGAAGTCCCGGTATAAAACAAAAGTCGCTCGGAAACGGTTGTTTTCCCGGCATCAATGTGGGCGATTATTCCAATATTTCGAATTTTATCTAATAAATATTGTCGCAGCATTTATAATGATTTAAGATTTAAGATTTATGATTTAAGAACGTGATTTTACGACTATTTTAGGGTTTTTTAGTTAAAATACCTAAATTTGGGCTTGACAATGATTTATAATAGGTGTATGATTAAGGCATAGGGTGGTGATTAGCTTTTTGGCTAAAAACTGTACCTTGTTTGTTTTTTCGGGAGAAAATCATGGACAAATTGGAAGCAATTCGGAAAATCGTCTACACGGACGGTGCTATTGATTCAATGAAGGTAGCTGGTATTCAGCTTATTCTTGAGTCTGAAGAAAGTTCGGCTGAGTCAATCGCCACTGCTTTCTCCGAGTCTAGAGAGGAGTCTCTTAAACGTCTGAAGGGCTAAGAGACGCAAACTCTCTTCGCGTCTGATCATGCAACAAGGCGCCAAAAGGCGCGCCCCACACCAAACTTGGTAGTCGGGGCTCTTTTTTTATAAAATTTTCAAAATTCTATTCAGCGTTTTGTTTAAAACCCAACATTAAACACTATTCTATTTTTCTTTCCTTAATTCATAATTCCCAATACGTAAATTCGTTTCTATTTTAATTTCTCTCTAAAGTCTTTCTCTTCTATCTTGGCTAAATCTAAAACTCCTTTTAACGTACCTGGCGATAATTCCTTGTGAAATGGGACAATAGTAGTTATTTCTTCTTTATTTATAGTCTTTTTTAATTTGACATGACTTCCTTTTTGCGAAACAAAATAAAAACCAAACTCTTTGCATAAAACCTTCATAACAATTTTAGCAGAAAGAGGTTTGGCCATTTTTTAATTATACTGTAAGTCAAAAGTGGTTATTAGGGGAGCTACTTTTAAAAGCCCTGTTTTAATTTTTGGATTATCCTCTAAATAAAGTCCAACAGCTTCTTTTATATTTTCTTGGGTTTCTTCAATCGTTTTTCCTTGACTAACCACTCCCAATTCAACGCATCTAGCCACATACCATTTTTTTTCCTTATTTATAATGATAGTAAATTTATAGGTCATATTGTTTGATTATACCGAATTTTTAATCAAAGTCAATCTTTTCAAAATTCTATTCGTAATCTGAAATTCTATTTTCTATATTTCTACTTTCTATTTTCTATTTTCCGATCGTTCGTATTCTTAAATCTTAAATCGTAAATCGTAAATCGTAAATCTATCGCCGCGACCTTGCAAAGTGTGCAAATGCCTTGTTGGCCTCTGCCATTCGATGGGTATCATTCTTCTTTTTCACCGCCGCTCCTTCGTTGTTAGCCGCGGCCAATAATTCATCGCTTAACTTATCTTGCATAGGTTTTCCTTTTTTGGATTTAGCGGCTTGAATAATCCATCTTAAAGTCAAAGCTAATTTTCTTTCTGCTCTCACTTCCATTGGAACCTGATAGGTAGCGCCGCCAATTCTTTTTGGCTTGACCTCTAAAAGCGGCGAAACATTTTCAATTGCTTTTTTAAAAACTTCCAAAGGTTCTTTTTGAGTCTTATTTTTAATCGCGTCAAAAGCGGAATAAACAATTTTTTGAGCAATTGTTTTCTTGCCTTTCTTCATTATTTTGTTTATTAATTGCGTCACCTGAATATCTTGATAGACTATATCTGGCAACGGTTTATGTTTTTTGTAGGCTCGCCTCATTGGCTTTACAAAATAATACTAATCTACAAATTTACACGAATGCAATAAATATGTATTGGTGGCATTCGTACTCATTGGCATAATATTTGTATTACTATTTATTTTCTTTAGGTTTCTTTGTTCCGTATCTTGATCTTCCCTGTTTTCTATTCTCAACTCCAGTAGTATCTAAAACTCCCCTTACAATATGATACCTTACCCCCGGCAAATCTTTGACCCTGCCCCCTCTTATCAATACTATTGAGTGTTCTTGCAAATTATGACCTTCCCCAGGAATATAAGCGGTAACCTCCATTCCATTTGATAACTTAACACGAGCAACTTTCCTCAAAGCTGAATTTGGCTTTCTTGGAGTTTGTGTAAAAACCTTAACGCAAACCCCTCTCTTTAATGGAGAATTATAATAGGACGGCCTGTTTTTTAAAACATTAAAACCAAAACCCAAGGCAACTGTTTTTTTGCGTTTTTTTAGGGTCTTTCTGTTTTTTTTAATCAGTTGATGTATGGTTGGCATATTGTGATAGTCTTGAATTATAAACTATGAGAATGTAATCTTAATTCATAATTCGTAATCCATATTAAAAAGAAAGCGCTTGTGCGCTTAGTAGGTAATGTAACAAATAATTAAAATTGTGTCAATAATTTATTTATCAAATCAATATGGTTTCCTGCAATTATATAAGAAAAAAAGTTTTTTAATGAATTTAATCCCTGCAATGCTCCAAAAAATAAAAGGAATATTAATATAAAGATTCCGTATTGTTGCAAGAATGTTGTTACATTGGCAAATTTTTCTGGAATGAATTTAAAAAGAATCCATGAACCGTCAAGGGGAGGAATAGGCAAAAGATTAAAAAGAGCAAGCATTAAGTTTATGATTAATATGAAAAAAATTATTATAAAAAATCTAGAAAACTGAATAATAAAATCGGGGGGAGTAAACCTTATGATTAATCCAAAAAAAACCGCCAATGCGATATTTGACAAAGGTCCCGCAATAGCTACTTTAAATGAACCCCATTTTTGATCTTTAAAATTATATGGATTAATTGGAACTGGTTTGGCCCAACCGACCAGCACGGGACTACCGCTTATAAACAAAAGGAGTGGTAAAATAACTGAACCAAAAGGATCTAAATGTTTTAAGGGGTTCAAGGTCAGCCGTCCTGAATATTTTGCCGTAGGATCTCCCAACGCAAAAGCAACGCTCCCGTGAGCTAACTCATGAATAATAATCGAAAAAAGCAATACAATTAAAGAGAAAATTGTGATAATTAAATCCATTGTTTTATTTATACCAGATATTGCAAAAAAAGGAAAGATAAGATACTATAAGTTTGTTTAATTATCAAATTATCAAATTATCAAATTATCAAATTATCAAATTATCAAATTATCAAATTATCAATTACGTAAAACATCGTCATTGAAAATTGAGAATTGAAAATTGAAAATTCACAAACGTGGCTTCTAAAATTTGTACAATCTGCGGTAAAAAATCAGAGATGGGAGGATACTTAGTAAAGTTGAGGGGCAAATTCAACCCAACCAAGAAAAAAAGGAGATACCCAAATCTTCAGTGGGTTAGACCTGCTAATGGCAAAAGGGTTTTGGCTTGTACTAAATGCATTAAGGCAATGGCGAAGGTGTAATTTTCAATTAAATATGCAAAGCATAATTTAATCAGGGTAAACTGAAAATTGGGAATTGAAAATTGAAAATTATGATACGGGGCGTAGTATAACGGCATTATGCAGGGCTGGGGGTCCTGTGACCCGGGTTCAACTCCCGGCGCCCCGAAAATATAAAAGATGGGTGTATGAAGAATGTGTACGATGGGAGTTCAATTCTCCCTTCCCCGAATGATAACGATTATCAGTACCCTAGTACCCTATTTTGTAAAGCTTTACAAAATAGGGTACTGATAAAAAATTGGGAGGCTCGGCCTCCCAATTTTTTATTTCGGCTGCATAACCTCACATACATCCTGGACTCCTTGAGGCCAGCATAGTATGCCGTTTTTTCACAAAATTCACTGTAAGTACACGGGGGTAAAAGGATTTTTGACAGTATATCAAGATGGGGTAATA
>Ga0213870_1000039_pt1 | contig 68011 bp, 67 predicted proteins | sample WICALVC2017_Meta_FD_160119 | JGI IMG/M metagenome (GOLD analysis project Ga0213870, IMG submission 160119) | Freshwater microbial communities from subterranean cave lake in Wind Cave National Park, South Dakota, United States - WICALVC2017 | ecosystem: Environmental > Aquatic > Deep subsurface >...
TATTTCAGGAAATTTCTGAATGAGATCCTCATACAGATTGCTCGAAATATGAAGTATGTTTTGTAATGTTCCAAAAATTAATTCTGGGTGGTTTTTAGGAAGAGATGAACGAAGAATTGCTAAAAACAATGGCAAGTGCTTTTCAGGACTAAATCCTCCAGGTTTTTGAAATCTTAGTAAATATTTTTCAGCTTGATCTTCTAAAATTGGATTAGGAAAAGGCTCACCAGTTGAGAGATTCCAGATTTCTGCATCAAAATTTTTTGTGCAAATTTCTGAAAAAAGACAAGCTTCAATAGATTTTAAATTTCTTTTATCCATTAAATCTGGAATAGAAACAGGACAGGTAACAGAGCTTCTTCGTCTCTTTTTTACTTTAAATTGGTCAATGACACAGGTTGTATCTTTTGACTGAATAGTTACATTTTTAAAGCTACTCCCAATGGTAGCTTTAGAATTTAATTTTGGAATGTTTATTTCATCAATATATGAGTCATCACAAGTATTTTTATAATTTTCTAAATTTTTTCTAATTCCAGTTCTTATATTTAAAACAGTAGCATCTTTGCCGTGTCCAATTATGATTTCCTGTGCACTTTTATCCAAAAAACCAATACAAGTATTAAATATGCAGTGTTTAGAAAGAATTTTTACATCTTTTTCTTTTATTTCTTTTAATTTTTTATTGTATTTATTTAAGCACAAAAAGTCTTTTTCTGTTTTATCGATTAAATTTTTAATAATCACATGTCCATTATATGAAACAGAAGCTACAAACATTCCATCGGATGAAAAAGTTGCATCCACCACTTCTTCAGGATGTTCTATTCTGTGCTCTTCACCTGATATTAAATTTCGAACTAAAACAAGGCGATCCTGTGAAAAAGTTAGCAAAGTCTGACCGTTTGGAGACAATTTTATTCCACGTACTGGAGCTGCATGCTGTATTACAGTTTCATTTCCCAATGGAAAATAAGAGCACGACTGAACCGTTTGTCCAAAAGAAGTTTGCGAGAGTAGGCAGGTTGTTCCTGTTATACATAATAATAGTATTACAGTGTTTCTCATCCTTTCTTACTTCGGATTAATTCATTGTTTTTAAGAGATTTTTTTTAAAAAGGAGGAAAAGTTTGCATGTGGGACTGTAGCAGAACATTTTTCGCAACTAAAAGATTTTTTAGATGGGCTCTTACATCCTCAAAATAATGCACATTTTGTTTATAGTCAGGATAAGTCCATGGCAAAGCCTCAAAATGTTTTGTATGCCAAATAAAAGCTACGTCTGCATACACTCCTTTTTCTAAATATGCACGATGAGAAAAAGCCTTTGATGTGGAGATTACAATATTTTCTAAATTTACAAACAGTGGATCGACATTGAGAAGTCTATTTTTATTTTCATCCAAGTATTTGTTCTCAAGTTCTGTTGCTTTTAGTTTGTGCCCGACTAAGGAGTCTCTTGAAAAAAGTCCATTTATTTCAATGAAAACTTTTCTTAATCCTTCTCCCATCTCTTTTTTGTAATATTGAGTATGGATAAAATCGTAAACTAAAGACTGAGACTTAATCTCTCCCCAGATAGTTTGCAGTTTTGGGATAAACTCCTCTAGAGAAAACTTTGGATTCCACATTAAGGCTAGAACTAAACGCGATGGAGGAGGTTCTTTAAACACAAATGGTTTACGCATTTCTGTACCGTCCAACAAAATCGATATATTCTTTTAATTCATCTTGTGTAACGGTGGCTGTTCCTCTTTTTCCAACCACGACTCCTGCAGCATAATTTGCTAGAAGTGCAGCCTCAATAATATCTGCACCAGAGATATAGGCTAAAGCAAGTGTTGCAATTGCTGTGTCGCCAGCGCCCGACACATCAAACACCTCACGTGCAAAAGCAGGAATATACCAAGGTTCAGATTTTAATTTTGAAAATACAGCCATTCCTTCTCTTCCTCGAGTAATGACCACATGAGTTGCGTTCATTTCTTCCAATAGACGGTAACCAGCTCTTTGCAAAGAAGCTGCATTTGTAATAGAAGTTTTACTTAAAACTTCAGCTTCTTGAAGGTTTGGAGTAACCACAGTACTTCCATAGTATAAGCTTGCAGAGCTGTGTCTGTTAGGATCAACAAAAACAGGGATATTGAGTCTTTTTGCATGTTCTAAAACTTGCTGGGTTAACTTCATGTCTACAAGACCTTTGGCATAATCCTCAATAATAATTGCATTTGCTGTTTTTAACGTTTTTTCAATTTGACTCCAGATGATTTTTAAATAAGGCACATCAATTTTTTGAGAAGTTTCATGATCAATTCTTACAACTTGTTGTATTTCTGCTACGACTCGTTCTTTTACGATCGTTTTTCGAGAAGAATCATGAACCAAGTAACGATTAGAAATCTTTCTTGTTTTTAGCAAATTTAAAAAATCGTTTGCTGCAGAATCCTTGCCTAAAATCCCAACTAAAAATGCCTTACCACCAAGGGTTCCAATATTATCTGCAACGTTAGCTGCTAAGCCTAATTTGAGTTGAGTATCTGTAACCTCTACAATAGGAATGGGTGCCTCAGGTGAAATGCGTGAAACTTTTCCTATAGTATATTTATCGACACCTACGTCACCAAAAACTAAAATTTTGCACTTAGAAAATTCATTAATTAATTTTTGAACACGCTGTTTTTTAAACGAATATTTTTTCACGATTGGTCCCCAATTGACCTAAAACATTTTGGAATGCTTCTTCTACACTTAATCTTTCCATACAAAAATAAAAATGGCACCTTCTTCCTGCACATTTGTAGTCTTGCCCACAAAGCGCATCTGGAACTAGCACGGAGTTTTTTTCATCTTCTTCAGTATAGGGCCCCCACCGTAATGCGCTTTGTACCTTAATAGGTGAAAAAAAAGAAACGGTGGGTTTGCCTAATGCAAGCCCAATATGAAGGGCGCCTGTGCTTGGTGCAATCACCACCTTAGTAAGAGATAAAAGAGCAATAAAATCTTCTAGCCCAGTATGGGATAAAGCTCCTAAGAAAAAATGGAGTAAGTTTTTTGGGTCGTGTGATTTGCTAGCTAAAACCACTCGATCTACCATGATTTTTTCAGTAACAGATCCAGTGACGAGCACAGGGATAGATCTTGTTAAAATTCTTTGGATAAGATCCACATAGTATCCCTCAGGCCAATTTAAAGCTGAACCACCCATCCCAGGATGGACAACAACAAAGGGGGTAGACTCTTCTAATCCTTCCTTTTTTAAAAATTCTCGCATTCTTTGTTTTGCTTCAGCGTCTACAGTAATGTTAGGTTGAAACTGTCTTGAGGGAACCCGAATACCAATTCTGCGCAGTAGCATCAGATTGTAGTCTGCCTCATGCATTTCTACTGTGGACCGGGCTTGTCTTATCCCACGATTAAAAATAAAAAAAGAATACCATTTGGAATAAGGACCTATCCGATAACGAATGCCAGAATAAAACATCGCCATGCTTACAAAAAAAGATACTTGTAGCGTAATTGCGATTTGGAATTTATGTTTTCTGATTTCCTTTAAAAGCTTCCAAAATCCGGAAAAACCCTTGTGCGTTGTATACGGGTAATACACAAGGATTCCAGATAATAAAGCATTGTGTTTCACTACAGGCAATACGTGATCTCTCACTAAAAAGTACACTTCTGCATTAGGATAATAATGTTTAATGGCTGCAATCACAGGAGTAGAAAGCACAACATCCCCAATGCGATCTGGTCTGATTAGAAGGATTTTTGTTTTTTTCTTTTCATCGATCGTGACATTAGGTTTTGTGAGTGCCATAGCTTATTTAGTTACTAAGGAGTTCATTAGTAAAAGCTGCCTTTCTTTTTCTTTTACATGGATTTCTAAAGTTTCCACAACTTTTTCAATCGTCATATGGGTGGTATCCACTTCTATTGCATCCAATGCTTTTTTTAAAGGAGCAACTTTTCTATCTGTGTCACCGCGATCTCTTTGTAGTACTTGTTTTTTAACTTCTTCAAAATCCAAGTAGATGCCTTTTTCCTCAAGTTCCACCATTCTTCGGCGTGCTCTGCTGTCCACACTTGCTGTGAGAAAAAATTTTATATGAGCATCTGGAAACACAATAGTGCCAATATCTCTGCCCTCTAGTACTGCAGATCCGTTTTCACCGCATTTTCTTTGTAATCCCAAAAGTGCTTGCCGGACTTCTTTTATTGCAGAAATTTTACTAGCCACTAAACTAACCTCAGGAGTGCGAATAAAATCCGATACATCTTCATCATCTAAAAAAATTTGATTTCGTTCAGCTTGATTCCACTGAAACTCAAATTTAGAATGAGTAGCAAGCTTGCCTAAGTTTGGGCCATTCTCAAGGGAAGTTTTTAATCTCAATGCCTTTAATGCAAGAGCTCTGTACAATGCACCAGTATCGACATGGATATATCCTAAGCGCCTTGCTAGTAAATGAGTGACCGTACTTTTTCCACTTCCTGCTGGCCCATCAATTGCTACAATCAATCCTTTTGATGTTGTCATTTTCCACTTCCTGTTGGCCCATCAATTGCTACAATCAGTCCTTTTAATTTTGTCATTTGAAAATTTCTTTAGTAGCTACAAATAATTTTTTATTTTCTTCAAGCAGCCCTGCTGTAATTCGGAAATGAGTTTTTAAACCACAGCTTGTAACGGGGCGAACAATAACCCCTCTTTTTAAGTATTCTGGATAAAATTTTTCAGAATCTTGATGGATGTCCACTAAGATAAAATTACCTTGTGTAGGATATACTGTAAAACCAAAATTCTTTAACCCCTTTTCTAGGTCAGCCTTACTTTGGATATTGAGTTCAAAAGATTTTGTAAGAAAAGAAGTATCCTTGAGAGCAGCTTGGGCAGCTTGTGTAGCAAGCAGCGATACATTAAATGGCTGTCTTGCTTTTTCTAAAACTGCAATGACGTCTTTATGCCCTAAGGCATAACCTAATCTTAAACTTGCTAATCCATAGATTTTAGAAAATGTTCTAAGAATAATTACATTTTGAAATTTTTTAAAAACTTCATTTGGGTCTGGAATAGTTTTTTCTGTTACATATTCCCAATATGCATAGTCGAGTACGAAAAGGATGTTTCTTTCATCTAAATATTTTGCACAATAAAAAATTTCTTCTTTATTTAAATACTGCCCCGTTGGATTGTTAGGATTAGCTAACATGACCATTCTTGTATCTGTATTCACAGCATTTAATAGTCCGTCGGCAGTAACTTTTAGCGTTGTTTCGTCAATGTCAGCTTCAATGCACCCACAACCTTGAAGAGCAGCACAAAGCCTATATACAGGGAACGCTTTTTTATGAGTTACAAGATTTCTATGGGTAGGGATAAAAACACGTATTAAAAGATCAATGAGTTCATTAGAGCCATTTCCAAAACAAAGTTCATCGGGATGGCATTTTAAATTTTCAGATAAAGTTTTTTTAATTTCAAATTGTCGCGAATCTGGATAACGATGAATTTCAGGTAGTGTTTCTAGAATTACTTGGATAGCAAGAGGCGAAGGTCCTAAAGGATTTTCATTGCTAGCAAGTTTAATGACCTGCTGAATATCAAACTCTCGCATGGTCTCAGCAATGGGTTTGCCTGCAATATATGGTTTTAAATTTAAGATGTGATTTGGTACATCACTGAGCAGCAGGTTTTTTTTCATAATTTCCTAGAGAGGCTTTACTTTACATTGGGCTTTCTTCATATCTTCTAACTCTTTGATGTAGCTTGTCAGTAGTTTTTTAGAGAAAGACAATGCTTGATCTCGATTGAAGCCTAGTTCATAAAGTCCAATCGCATCAACTGGTGCTCCTGTTGCATCTAAATTAAAACCACAATGCATTAAACTAGAAACAGGGGAAACGGTTGCAATGGATACAGATAGTTTTTTATTTCTAATAAATATGTCATTACCCTGTCTTTTGATTTTTTCTATTCCACTTTCCCGAAGGTGTTGTTCAGCCCAAACAATAAAAAACCTTTGTAGCAATACTCCTTGATTCAATGGGACATCAAAAAACTCTCCAATGATATGCAACATGCTTTGTGCTTCAATAAATTCATTTTGTAGTTTGTCTTCCCAGTCTACTAAATCTTGCGTTCTTACTTTACAAGGTCCAATAAATGCAACCATTAAAGATCCATATATGCCTGTTTGTTCTAATCCCCAGTGTGGTCTCAACTCCTCTCCTGTATAAGTGATCTCATTTTCTAAAATGTGATGTTGAATTGGATGTATCATTAATTTGCAGCTCCTCTGTGCATCGCTCTTTTAAAGCGCTGGCAAGATTCACATTTTCCACATTGTTTTTTTTGATTCTCATAGCAGCTCCAAAGCTTATTAAAAGGAAATTCTACTCGTTCTAAAGCTTTCACAATTTGAGATTTTGTAAATTCTACTGTTGCGCTCATCAACTTTACTTTGTTTGAAGTTGAAAACTCTAAACTATGGTTCATGACACGTAAGTATTCGAAAGAATTATCTGGAAATGTTACTGCCTCTTCAGCATTAAAACCTACAGCAACCGCTTCAAGTCCTCTGCTTTCTGCTAGAGCAGCTCCCAATGAAATAAGAAATCCATTGCGATTGGGCACCCAAACTTGTGCTGCAGTTTTTTTTGCACTTAATAAATCTTCTAAATTTTGAGGATGAGGAATTGGATCGCCGCTCAATAGGGCTCCTTTTTTGCTTAGAAGCTCGCTAAAATTCCTACAGTTAAAAACAACATGTTCACATTGAAAGTGTGAAGCTAAATTCCGACTGCTTTGAATTTCTTGCGCAGCACTTCTTTGACCATAGTCAACTGTAAGAGCTACTTTAATTTCAAATTGATTCTTACCCAATAAAAAATTTGCTGCTGAATCCAGCCCACCGGATAGAAGTAAAACTGCATTGGGTGGATTTTGACTTTGAAATGGAGTATTCACTGCAAACGAGCATAGAAAACTTAAAAAAAGGTGTCAACCTGGAGAGGCTTTTTGTTCAAAATACAGTACCATAAAGCAAGCATCTTCTTTATCACTATAAAATTCTTTTCGTATATGGTCAGTAAAAAACCCTAATTTTTTATACATGTTTATGGCTGCAGTATTGGATTTTCGTACTTCTAAAAACACTTTCTTTTTACCTTTATTCATAGCCTCTTGAATGATTTTTCGTACTAAAAAAGTACCAGCGCCAAGATTTCTCCAGTCTAAATGAACGGCAATATTTAAGATATGGCACTCATCAAAAAGAAGCCAAAACACCGCATATGCTATTAACTTTGAGTCTGTTTTGTCATCTGTGAGCACCCAAAAATTCGAGAATTGTTTTTGCAGTTCTTCTTTAAAGGAAGCTTCAGACCATGGGTATGGGTAGGACCCTTTTTCAATTTGTAAGATAGGCTGAAGATCGTCTTCAGTGCCTGGTCTTAGAGAAAAATTTTCTTGCGCAAACTGAACCATGGTCTTGATTTACAATGAGAGCTTAATTTGATCAATACTAGTTTTCTGAACATACGGTTAGTTCATCATATATTAGAGTATCATTAGAATACTCACCATTAATCATAGACCAAAGGGGCGGGCCCTCTAAAGACCCAATGGGTGTATGGTCATGTAAAGTGATGTCACTATAGTACAGCTTACTTTTTTTCCAAAAGTCCTCTGTCTCGTATCCATGTCCAATGACTTGTATCCAATTTCGAAAAGGATTCGTTGTACTTCCAAAAGGAAAAAGCCAACTTGGCAATTGCGTCCACTGTACATCTTCACATTGACCAGAACAAAGTGCAGGGTAAGATGATCCATTATAGCAAAAGATTCTTCCATTTGAAAATATTTTACAATCTGGACTTCTTGGCTTGTATACTTCTTTTCCTTGAGGGCTTATCCAACACACTCTGGATGTATTGAAATTATAGTGTTTCATGTTTAGCACTGCATACAATGTTAAATTGATTTTTTGATTTGGAGTTATAGAAATCTTAAAGCTCTTTTCTAATGGGGCTTCCAAAAGAAAATCATGAACGGGTCGATCATCTAAAGCTAATATAAACTGTGTAGACAAGGAGGAACGAAAAGGTTTGGTTGCCATATCCCAACCGTCTTGTTTTTCATTTGTGTATACTATTTCTGTACTTTTATACTGCCTGTAGAACTGACCGGATAGTTCAACTGGAAATTCTAAAATATAGGGGTAGGGTCTAGGATTTGTAATTTGGTACTTCATCACGGGCATAACTCTGAAATCCTTTCTTAAATCCACCCACTGCCCTCTATTCTCAAAATCTTTTATCTCTTCTATGGCAATAGAAGTAGGTGGGGTTCGCATTTCAAATATTATGATAGAACGATCGGCTCCTGCCTTTACTTGAGCCAAAAAGGAAGTGCTAAAATCATATTGATTCCCAACAAGATAAGACAAGTTGTAGAGTTCAACTTCTAAAATTTGAAGTGCACCTTCTTTTCTGTTACCCACTATTTTTGTGCTTAATTGTTTCCACTCACCTTTATATAGTGCTTTAAGATCAAACTTTATTTGTTCTGAACCCTCTTTATTTGGTATTACAAAAAACAAGCGAAGAACTTGGGGAACTGGAACAGGTGCTATGACTGAGCTTTCTCCAGTGTAACCATCAGGAGTAGATTGAAGTTTTCTTTCCTCAACATAATCCTCTGAAAACTTAATATACATATAAGAACTTAGCAGTTCCTGCGTTTTTACTTCTATCGGTTCACTTGCTTGTTTTTTTGGCCTTTCAAAATAAATGTGGAGTTTTTTCATACATCCTAGTGGGCTTATAAAGATAAATAATATTATTAAAATTCGGTAAATAAACATGGTTTTTTCTCCTTTGGTAAAGCTCATAAAGCAAGGCTTGTGCCATCAAAGAACTCTTGCTAAAACTAATTTATGTCTGAAATAAAAGCGATCCCAGAGCTTGAAGAAAGGGAAATCAAAAATGAACTCGATACCTTAAGGCATAGCACAGCCCATGTCTTGGCTCATGCGGTAAAAAATCTCTACCCTAAAACTCAATTTGGTATTGGACCAACGATCGAGGAAGGATTTTATTATGACATTGAGCTAGATGTCACGCTCATTCCAGAAGATCTTCTCCGCATCGAAGATGAAATGAAGAAAATTATTGCTCAAAATCATTCTTTTGAAAGGCAGGAGTGGGAAGCCAAAGACGCAACTGAACTTTTTAAAAATCTCAATCAATCTTTCAAGCTTGAAATCATAAAAGATCTTGGAGCGGCAAAGGTTAGCACATACACAGAAGGTGATTTTATAGACTTGTGTCGTGGGCCACATGTAGATAAAACAGGACGCATCAAGATTTTTAAGCTGCTTTCTATTGCAGGAGCTTATTGGAGAGGAAATCCACAAAACAAGCAACTCCAACGAATTTATGGGACAGCTTTTTTTACTCAACAAGAATTAGCTGAGTATTTGCACATCCAAGAAGAAGCAAAAAAAAGAGACCACCGAAAATTAGGAAAAGAACTCGATCTTTTTAGCTTTGACTCCATTGCACCTGGAGGCCCATTTTTTCATCCAAAAGGGACTGTAATATACAATCGTCTCATACAATTCATGAGAGAGTTTTACCAACAATACCAATATCAGGAGGTGATCACTCCTCAAATTCTAGACATTTCACTTTGGCACCGTTCAGGTCACTATGAAAATTACAAAGAAAACATGTATTTTATCGAAGAAAATGAGAGAGAATATGCCGTCAAACCAATGAACTGCCCTGGCAATGCACTCATTTACAGAACCCACAAGCGAAGCTACAGAGAGCTCCCTCTGCGGCTTGCAGATTTTGGGAGAATCCACCGCCTTGAGGCTTCAGGAGCTCTTTCTGGATTAACTAGAGTGAGGTCTTTTGCTCAAGATGATGCACATATTTTTTGTGCTCTAGATCAGATTGAAACTGAAATTCAAACTTTAATTGAAATGATTTTTAAAATTTATAAAATATTTGGATTTCAAAATACTGAGATTTTTCTATCGACTCGTCCCGTGAAACGAGTGGGAAGCGATGCTTTTTGGGATCAAGCAGAAGATGCACTTAAGAAAGCCTTAGATCAATCCAAAGCACCTTATAAAATCAACGCAGGAGATGGGGCATTTTATGGACCAAAGATTGATTTTTTTGTGCACGACGCGCTAAAGCGCCCCTGGCAACTTGGCACCATCCAACTAGATTTTAACATGCCCGAACGTTTTGAACTTGAGTACGTTGGAGCAGATAATACGGCCCACCGTCCAGTGATGATTCACCGGGCGGTACTTGGATCATTAGAGCGTTTTATTGGAGTACTTATTGAACACTATGCTGGCGCATTTCCTTTCTGGTTAGCGCCGATTCAGTGTATTGTGATTCCTATTGCGCAAGATCAGCAAAATTATTGTAAAGATTTTCATACAAAACTTTGTGAAAAAGGGTTTCGAGCTGAGTTGGACGATCGAAGCGAAAGTTTAAATTTAAAAACCCGTGAAGCGCAAATGAAAAAAATCCCATACATGCTTGTAGCTGGACAAAGGGAAGTGAGTGCTCAGACTTTTTCTGTTCGAAAATATGCTGAAAAAACAAGCCAGACTTTACCCCATGAAGAGCTTGTGAAGCTTTTTTTGGATCAAGAAGATTTAGGGAAATTTCATGCCTGAGCGTGGAAATTTAAAATGGGGACAAGTGTATGACAATATCTATGGATTTATACGTCTCACACGAACTGAAGAAACCATCATTAACACTCCATATTTTCAAAGGCTTCGTTGGATTAAACAATTAGGTTTTGCAAATTACATTTTTGCAGGAGCTGAGCACACCCGCTTTGCTCACGCATTAGGCGTACTTCACTCTGCTGATCAAATGGTTCGTGCTTTAGGAAAGCATGTCAGCGATGAAAAATTGTTTGATCTTAAAGCAACAGATGAGGCCTCGCTTTTCCACAAATCTATCCGTATTGCAGCACTCTTACACGATATTGGAACTTTTCCTTTCTCTCACTCCATTGAGGGGGCATACATTATGCAAGGAGAAAAATTAAAAGAAAAAGGGAAGCTTCAAGGAAAACCCTTGCCAAATAATCATGAACACCTTGGATCTTTTATTGTTAAAAACACAGATTTTTCTGGTGGGATTACACACATTTTAAAAGCGCACGGCTTTGATATCCTCAATCTATCAAAGCTTATAAAAGGGGAGTCTACGTCTTTTCTTGCAAACCAGCTCTTACATTCCGACATTGATGCAGATCGGATGGACTACCTCATTCGAGATGCCCACCATACAGGGATTAAATATGGACAAATCGACCGGGATTTTATTCTTTATCACCTTACTACTTTTAAAGGAGCAAAAAATGCAGAATTTTTAGCTGTTAAAGAAAACGCCCTCCATGCAGTTGAGGATTTTTTAATTGCCCGGTTTTCTTGGTATTCACAAGTAGTGCGGAATGCAGATTCTGCAAAATTTGATACCTTGGCAACTCATATTGCATATTATCTTCTTGAAAATGGACATCTTACTTCTTTTCAGAAACTTTTAAGTTTAGCAGGATCTCAGCCGGAGCGTTTTTTTGGATTTAACGATGTGTCTTTTGTGAGTCGTATTCAAGAATTATATTGGTCGCAGTCTTTAAATAACCCAGGCATTCAAGAACAAATGAGGATGCTCCTTTATCGCATTCCTCCAAAAACAGTTCGGTTACCAGAATCTGAACATCGGGTTTTAGAAGTTCAAAAAGATGGAAGAATGCATGAAAAAAAAATTGCCATTGAAAAGTTGCAAGAAAAAATTGGTGAAATAGAAACCTTGTTTAAAAAACAAGGGAGTGGGAAAGAGTGGATTATTGCAGATGTTCCTACAAAAGACATTATTTTTACACCTCGGATTACTGGAGATGGCTGTCCATCCGGGCATTCAGGAAGTGGAGGTGACATGAGCAACTCTGTCGAACGCGATAGCGTGAGCAACTCTATCGAACGCGATAGCGTGAGCAACTCTATCGAACGCGATAGCGTGAGCAACTCTGTCAAACGCGGAGACGCAAGTAGCTCTAGTGGCTCTAATGACACGTTGTATTCCGAAAGAGATCCTGTTCGAATACTTGGAAAAAATGGTCACCCCTCTTTTTTAATTAAGAGAGAAGATTCGCTGATTCGAAATCTATCACAATTTGTAAATTTTATTCCTCATGTATATACGAATGAAGCAGGCTATGCGCTCTTAAAGAAAAAGAAATTTGTTACTTAGGTATCTAAGAAGCTCCTGCCGCCAAGGGTGTTTTTTAGCTACGCTCTTAATCCGAGATATTGCATTTAAGTTCTACTGCGACAACCAATCTGCGGCGCTATTGCAGGGACTGTTGCCGAACGCCCTTTCTGCTGCAAATTGTCCTTTTGTGCTGCGACTGTGTCAGCTTTGTGTAAAAGCCGAGCATTGGAATGCTCGCCTTCCGGCGAGACGTAGCGTATCTGCTACGTTTTCACTCCTTTTACTGCATCTTGCTTGTCTCGCTACCAACTTAAATGCAATATCTCGGTTAATAAAGACAGTTTGCTCTGCCCATATCATTTTCAGTGAGCTCGCGTTTTACTTCACCCTGCCCGCTATTGTCAAAAAACACTTGGGGAAACATGACTGAGAGTACGAGATAGTTTCCAGGATCTGCATTAGCATCTGGACAAGCAACATTGGGTTGACCATTTCGGAGTGGTCCACAGGAGTGATCTAGTCCTAGCAAATGTCCTAATTCGTGTAAGGCAATACTTTGTAAATCAGGAGAGCGTCCTGTTGATGCATCAAAAAAGTTTTGAAAATTAAATTCCATAATAGCATTAAAAATTTGATTTTGGCCACCATCAGAAGGCCTATTAAAACAAAAAGTAGTTACTGCAACTGCTGTTGCACTTTTCGTCCAGTTGCTGGGGCGTTTGTAGAGTACAGTACCATCTGGAAGTGTGGATGCTGCGCAATTTGGTGTGGTTTGTGCCGCAGTAGAGCTGTGTCCTACGCCCTCTGGTCCTCCATCAAAAATCGTGGTGCTTTTTGAGGCTGTGAAAAAAGAATTCCAGGATTTTGCTCCTTCTTGCACGGAAGAAACTTGGCTAGGGTCAAAATCCCCTGTATGAAATGAAAATTTAATTGGAGGAGCTAACCACTTGCCTTGTAAAGAATTTGCTTGTTCTTCAGGAAGCTTACATTCTTTCGTAAAGGGTTTTTGCTGCTCGACTTTACCTATTTTTTTTGCACAACCAGTCATTGACAAGGGCGCTAGCAATAGCACCAATATATACCTATCCACATCCCACCTCTTATCTTTATTATCGTATTTCTGATTAATTTACTCAAGTTATTTATGAGTGGGAGTACTTGATATTTAAGTATATATAATTATTGTCTATATTTATCAAAATTAACAGGGTAGCGCTTATTCTTGTCAGATAGTTCTTGTAGTTTTTGCTTAAAAATTAGATTTAAGTCTTGCCTGAGCAGTGCAGCAAGCCTCAAGTGTCTCAAGCTCAAAGGTTGCTCAAGTAAAGTAGCTAGAGTGCCTGCAACTAAAAGAAGTTTCTGTGTGCCGCGCTTTGACAGTCTCATAGGTAAGTTTTTAAAACATGGGATGGGTTCCAAGCTGCTGAGTGGAACATTTTCGGGCTGAAATTTTTTCCAAGCTAGTTCAAGTCTGTTTTTCCATTTTTCAGGGATAAGGAGTTCATCCACCATAGGTTTTAAGTCCAAAGGAATGTGGAGTTCCTGTCCGTCTTGTCTACCTACCATGATAATGAGATCGAAGCGGTCCATGAGAGGTCCAGATAGTCTTGTTTGGTACTCTTGGCGCTGAAATGGAGCGCACCTACAAAGTTTAGAGTTCCCTCCAAAATGCCCACAGGGGCAGAGATTGGTACTAGCTAAAAACTGAAACTGAGATGGCATGATACTTCGAAATCTTGCACGCTGAAGTCTGATGACGCCTTCTTCTAGCGGCTGTCTTAAAGATTCAATCACATCTCTCCTAAATTCTAAAAACTCATCCGCAACGAGTACTCCAAAATGAGCACGCGTGAGTTCACCTGGTAAAACTTGTCCGGAATACAAAAGAGCACCCTCCAAAGCTGCGCGAGTAATACTTGTCTGCAAATGCACAGTAGGACGAGGAAAACGGTTTTCCATTTCTGTGAGATAAAAAATCTCACCAAATGTTTTTAAAAGCGCTTGTCTCGTAGCGGCTTGTGCAAAACTAAGAGAAGGCATGGCTTCACAAATAGCTCGAATCAGCATGCTTTTTCCCATCCCATATGAACCCACAAAAAGGCAGTGATGTTGCTTGGCAAGCGCTACCAGTGCTGCAATTATACCGAGCGACTCTCCCTTTACTTGTGCAAGGGTTTTTAAAGTTGGAGAGGGGATGAAGGGTAGCATGTTTTTTTTGGGGTTGTTTTTTCTTTGTGGTACACGTAGCGAGGCTTCTTTTAAGTGTTCAAATGCTTCGGAAAGATTTTCACAAGGAGCTAATTCACAAAATTTTGGTAAATCTGGATTAGATGTAACGAGGTCCTGAATATCTTCTTCATGAGCTAAAACGAGGAGTGTATTTTCTTTTGTGTTGGCGTATTGAGCTAGCCAATTGGATATTGCAGGAAGCCAGCCACAAGGTCTGATTTTTCCACGCAACGAAAGTTCTCCTACTGCAAAAACGTTTTCTAGCATGGCTTCTGGGTGACTGGCGGCTAAAACTCCTAGAGCCATTGTAAGTTCAAAGTGGCTGCCCCACTTAGGAAGACATGCTGGCAAAAGATTGATCGTGACTTTTCTTGCTGGCCACTCAAATCCTGAATTGACTACTGCAGCTCGGATGCGTTCTCTGCTTTCTTGAGTGACTTGGCTTGGTAATCCAATGAGACTTAGCGTGGGCAATTGGAGGGCTAAATCGACTTCACAAAGTACAGTGTGTGGTTCTAATCCTACTAATGCACAAGATTCAAGGCTGTATACCATAATCGTTAAACTCCTTTACCGCTAGGAGTTCTCTTTCATGGTTTATGCCAAAGGGAGATTTTAGACTTATATATTATATAAAGCACCCCATTTAATCGAGATATTGCATTTAAGTTCTACTGCGACAACCAATCTGCGGCGCTATTGCAGCGTACTCGAAGATTTTTAAGCTCAACATATCGCCCTGGATATGCCTCGCTTAAAAACTTCTGCGCTCGCTTCACTAGCTTGCATCTTGCTTGTCTCGCTACCAACTTAAATGCAATACCTCGGTTTAAATATACAATCGGTTTAAATATACAAAAAGAGGCTCCTGCGTAACTTATCTATATTTATGTGATTTTTACGCCGATAAAATTAATTTAAATTATTATAATTAATGATAAAAATATTTTATTTTTAAAATAATTTGTCTAAAAATATATCTACTAGATTGAAATTGTTTAATAACTTTTTAATATTAAAGAATAAATTTAGTATTAATACGTCATGTTATGCAGGATCACTGAGAGCACATATTTATCTGTCAATGAATTGTACGCCTTCTCTTACCTTTTATTATGAGTCAATACGCAGAGTAAGGCACCCCGCAGGCCTGGGAGTAAAATGTATTACCGATTCGACAGCTCCACATCGTCAAAGAGCAAGGCACCCCGCCGCAGGCCTGGGAGTAAAATGTATTACCGATTCGACAGCTCCACATCGTCAAAGAGCAAGGCACCCCCCAGGCCTAGGAGTGGGTTCTTTACTTGCTTGTTACCGAACAAGCCTTCTAATGGGTCTTGTATGGACCCTGCCCTGTAAAGCAAGAATTTTTTAGTGATAACAAAAAGACTTAGATGCGTTCTAAGACTTTAAAACTTTCAAGTTTCTTGCAAGAATCATCAAAAGATACAGTATAAGCACACTCTTGTGCTTGATTGATCCTGCCAATTAGGCAGTCTGAAAAATCAGCTTTGTTTTTCTTGTAATCAGACAGTGAAAGCCAAACTATGTCTGGACTTTGTACAATAAATTGTTTTGTAATGAGAATTTTTTCTAGTAACTCAACAAGTTTTTGTTTTTGGATTTTGTATGAAGCCTCTAAAACCCATACCAACTCGCATAGAATGATTATATTAATAAATGCTGGATTTTCTTCACTGATTTTGTTTTCAAAAAACCCAGTTACTATTTTAGATTGTTCGGGGTCATCTTGTAGAAAATAGCGAACGAGAATATTTGTATCTATTCCAATCATGGTTCTATTTTAATTTTCCAAGCGCCCTTTTTCTAATGGCTTTATTCATTTCATCAATGGATATAGGAGTTGAACATTTAGAAAGCAAAATCCCTTTTAAGTCTTTGATGTTCAATGACGCTGATTTTATGACAACACCCCCATCTTCTTGCATAAAAAATTCAATTCGATCGCCAGGGTGTAAATTGAGTAACCTTCTGACCTCTTTAGGGATTGTAGTTTGTCCTTTACTGGTTAATGTAGCACTTGGCATTTTTAATAGTTCCTTACTTATTTATATAATCCTTACTTAATGGTAATCTAAATCTAACTATACAGCAAGAAAAAAAGCACTGTAGTAGCGACTATGGTGTAAACAATCCTAAAATAGGATTTTTACATTTAAGCCTGCAGCGGCTAAAGTCACGATCAGCCGTCCAGTCCCCCCGCCCACAGTCCAAATTCATATTGCTATATAATCCGAGATATTGCATTTAAGTTCTACTGCGACAACCAATCTGCGGCGCTATTGCAGCGTACTCGAAGATTTTTAAGCTCAACATATCGCCCTGGATATGCCTCGCTTAAAAACTTCTGCGCTCGCTTCACTAGTTTGCATCTTGCTTGTCTCGCTACCAACTTAAATGCAATATCTCGGATAATAGCTTCTTGATCTTAATTAAATTTAAATAATATCAAATGCTTATGTTTATAATGCAATGAATCTTGATTAAAATGGTTTGTTCTGAGAAAATAAGAACATGGGGGAGGTCTGTTTGAATTCACTATCACGGGGTGCAGCAGTCTGCAGTGTCATTTTAATTTTATCGAGTTACCTTGTCGGCTGTTTTGACGCAAGACCAAAAAGCTTAGGAGCCAATGCATCTACAGCTACAGCAGCTAAAGTTGGAGGCACGTCAACAACATCCAACAACTATGATTCACAATGTACAGTGTTTGTGAATAATTCACGGGATTATTCCACGTGCATTTCCTGTAAAAATTCTCTAGGCACAAGCGACATTACTCGCATCGCTGAATGCGTGCACTCAAACAACACTGCTACAGGTGGCACTTGTCTAGGTTTGCGCTGTAGCGAAAATCAAACCCCTGATTTTACATCGTGCGTTTGCAAAGACGCAACACCAGCTACAACGATTGGGTCACCTCCTGGTTTTGATGACCAACTCACACCTTACATGGAACCTGGATTTTTTATTGGCGATCGGTTTTGTTCTCCACCTGAAAATGCAACTTCTACATCCTACTATGAAAACTGTTTAAGAGCTTCTGGTGGATCTTCTCCAAATCTTGCATTGCCTAAACACACGACTCAAACCCCAATCAATGTCCATCAAGATGTCGGATATATTCGCTGGGATTTAGGGATGGATGCTTCTCAATACAGTCCTTCTGTACCTTTAACCGTCCTTCGATCTTTTAAAGGTTCCAATTCTACTCTATCTGGAAATGTAAGTATGTTTTTTCAACTAAAACCAAACACACAGCTAGGAATGTCAAATGGAACAACGGTTTCTTGGATGGACTGTGTGGAGCATTTCTCAGGATATTTATCTGGCGCTACTACTTACTACAGCACACAAAACCGTTGTGATCCAAGATCAATAGGTGCTATGGCAGCTCCTAATCCACGATCAGTTGCATTTACATTATATTCTGCATCTTCTAGTTCGATCTCAGGGAGAGCAGTATTAGAGCGAATCTCAATGAATGGGAGTGCTGCTAATTCAAATTTAACGACGCTCTCTACATCGGACAATCCCGTTCTTAACATGACTTCATCGGGATCAGATACATCTGCAAATTTTGGATTAGCAAAACTGAATAATGGGGCAGTAGCATGGCCATCCTCGGCCAATACAGGTCTATTTTCAAATATTGGCACTTATAAATACACTTGGGGGCCACTTGGTGTAAGAAGACCTTCTGGTAGTTCAGACATTGCTTCTGGAGTAGTTTCTGGAAGAATTGCACTCAATACAAACCTAGGCTACACACCTGTGAGTGCAGTAGATTCCACTGCTTTTTCTCCTGATGCAATTAATGGTTCGCTTACAAGTCGAGTTTGCTATGACACGGGAGTAACTTCTCCCGCCTCTCCTTGTGCGGTAACGGCCGTGTACCGATCTTCTGGTGGCGGGGTGCTGTATCAAACCTTTACGCCACAATTCCAAAATTCAAATCATGCTTCACCTATTGGGACATTACCTTCTGGAATAACAGCCGTATCTACTCCAAAAGTTATTGAAGATAAGTCTCAGCTTATTCCCAATATACAAACAAGACCTGCAAGGCTTCGAACTTTTGTGAGGGCTTCTGATGGAAGTATTTATATGAGCAGAGGAGAAAATAACTCTTGGAGCGCATGGGTTAGTCTTGGCAGACCGTTTGTTGCAGCAAACGCTGCAGTTGCTAATGACGGATCGAGCGGGCCTTTTAGTTTTTTAAACCGAGTGTACTGGCCTTATACAAATATTTTTGCGCAAGCAGTGGATCCAGATCTACCGGATCCATATGTGGGTGGTGCAAACGATGGGATTAGCATTGCTGGTGAGCCAGTTGTTGTTACTTGGTTAAATCAAGCAGATATTTTGGCTACAGGCTCTACACCACATAGACAAGTCATCGCAATTTTTGTTAGAGTTTCCCAATTAAACTCTAGTACAGGTGCCTTTGGTGCCTATCATAATGCTGTGTTTTATACTTTTGGTGTATCTAGAAGTGAAACTGCTGCAACTTCTGTAACAACCTTAGATTTAGATAACTTAGCCAACTGGTCTCGTTGGATGCCAGTTCGAAGAGATGCAGCGCCACTTAGAATTCAAGGCAATCCACTTGTATTAATAAGTGATCTTATAGGTGGAGCATCAACTGGGGCGCCAATAGTATATTTATTTGGCACTTCTAATACTAGTTTACATCCACCGATTGCACCAAATAATTCTGACCTTACACATACTGCTATAGCTGACAATTGGTATAATTACACACGAACAATAAGGAGAACAAGTTTAGATTTTTCAACTTACGTTACGGCAGGCACATTATTATCTACTATTACTGCCCCACTAAATTGGAGAACGTTTGACGATTACACTGTCGGGGATGCCGTTGTAGAATATGGGATCAACAGTGATTTAACAGCAGCTCCTTTAGTTACTGTAGCAGGAGCTCGTTCGGGGTATATTCGACTTTTTGCAATGACCATTTCAGCACATTCGGCACCAACTGGATCTGCTAAAAGTCCTGGTACTTACACAAAAACAATCCATAGTTTTAATTATCAGTTTACAGCTCCAGGTACCTCTGGATTAACTCAAACATGTAGTCGAGCATATACTTTTGCAAGTTCTGGTACGCAACGTTTTGTTGGTACGCCTTGGCCAATTAATATTGGTTATGAAAACACTGCTCGTTCATATGCTACAAGCTTTTTAAATGCCTATGTAGACCCCTCAAATGGTAGAGAGAGTACTGGTTATCCTCTTCTATTATTTGGTAGAGGACTTTGTCGTTCTGCTAGAAGCTGTGACCCGGTCAATCCCAGTGTTGCATACCATGCATCACGAGAAACTGAGGATGCGACAGATGCTTGCCCTACAGCAGCTAGTACAGCTATTTATTATGCAGGAGATGTTTCGGCAGCTGCAGACATATCTACTTATCCTCTTTTACCACAATACATCACAAGTGATGTAATCCCTGTATACAGCTCAGCGCTAGATGAGGCGAGTAACGACGTGCCGATTTATCTTTTTACACGAGGACAAGACGGCAGAGTGGTGCATGGGATATGGGATAGTAGAAACAGTGGTGCTACGGGCTCACCTTATTTTCGTTTTTTTACCCGCGGTGGATTTACGAATTAACGTTAGTTATGAAACTTTTAAAAATTCTTCAAGACTAATCTTTGTAGAGCATTGATAATCTGATGATATGAAAGGCTTGGAACTTTATTCACACAGCAATATTTTCGATAATAGTATTTGGAGCAGCAATAAAGTCATCCTCTACAGGTTGCAAATATAAGGCAATAGCTTCTTTAATGTTTTTTAGTGCTTGTTTTTTTGTTTTTCCTTCAGAAATACAACCAGGCAACGAAGGTGCATAAACGGTAAATCCGCCCTCAGTGCTTCGTTCCAAAACAATTTTTAATTTCATAATTTTTTGCCTCCAACCGCAGCACACATTCAATAGGTGCTATTTTAAGTTTAGCAAAATAAAATTAAATAATCTACTTTGGTTTAAGTACATCATTCCAATACTGAGTCCACCCTTGAATTAAGTGATCAAACTTGGAATCTTTGCCCTTAAAGCGCTTTATTTTACTAAGTGGCACAGCTAAAAATTTGGAAAAGTGCTTTGAGGCAATTTCGATAGTGTCAATATTGTTTTTAAATTATTGATTTGTAAATTCAAACATCATACTTTTATTAATTTACAGCTGCTGTTGTTTATTAAATATATTTTAATAAATGACAGGACATGATATATATTTAAAACATGCCACATCATAGAAAAAGATATCTTGAAAATAATTTAAATATTACTTTAAATTACAGTCCAATAATTGGCATTTTAGGACATCGGCAAGTTGGAAAAACGACACTACTTGAATCGATATGCAATCAATATATTTCGCTAGACTCCAAAATAATATTGAAATCTGCTAAGCAAGATCCAGAAGGTTTTATAACTAAACTTAAAGAAAAATCTAAAGGCCTTGTCGGTATTGACGAATGCCAGATTGAGCCAGGTTTATTTCCAGCTTTAAAAGAGCACGTTCGTAAAAACAAAACCCCGGGTCAGTTTTTACTTAGCGGATCAGTGCGTTTTACTAGTAGACAAGCCATTCGAGAGTCCCTAACAGGTCGCATTCTCAATTTTGAGCTTTTACCGTTTACTATAGATGAATTAGGGCACCGCCCTTTAAAAAACTCTTGTCATGAAGCTCTTTGTTCTTCTTCATTGGAACGATTTTTTAAACGGCCCAAAACAACATTGAGTGCATTACAATTATATGTCAAAGAAATGAATGCTTATTTTGAACTGGGTGGATTACCTGGAATTTGTTTTGTTAAAGACATGAGGATTCGAAAAATAAAACTTGAAGAACAGCTTAGAACCCTTCTAGATCGAGATCTTAGACTTGTGCAAAAAACAACCCTTGCTCTTCAAGACATTCGAAGTTTGTGTGTTTTTTTAGCTAACACACAAGGAGAGCCTATAGATTATTCTCAACTGCAAAAAGAAATCGGTATTAGTTTTCCAACGTTAAAAAAACTTTTCTTTGCACTAGAAGCGATTTTTTTAATCCGTAGTATACCCATAGAGGGTGGAAGAAAGGGACATGTTGTATTCTTTGAGGATCAAGGCGAAGCTAATTGGCTTCGCTTTGATCCTCCATCTGCAGAAGACAATCTCAAACATTTTTGCTTTACAAATATTCGAGCACAATTTGAATATCGCCTAGGACAAAAGACGGAAACTTTTCATTATCGCACTAGAGGTGGAGCGTTAATTCCATTTGCATTTCGAAATAAAGAAGGAGTGTTAGGGGTTATTCCCTTAGGGGATACTTCAAAATTAGAAAAAGCTTTGGGTTCAGCTAACAGTTTTCTAAAAACATACCTCAATTCAAAAGTTTTAATTTTGCATACTGGTCAGGATAGACGTTTATTTCAATCTCGACTGTTATTGGCTCCAGTCGCAGAGTTTGTTTAGAATTGATGAGATTCAAAAAGTTCCTGCTCTTTTAGATGAAGTGCACAGATTATTAGAATCTGAAAAAAGACCGATTCAATTCATCATGATTTTATCCTTTATGGTGAATCTGGTTTTTTTGCTTTCGAAATAAAAAGATCTAGCCTTTATCGCGACGCTGACTTGAAAGGATTATTAGCTTTTAAACGAGAATATCCGAAGTGCAAAGCCTTTTTGATTTATGGTGGAAATAATATTTACTATGTTCAAGATGGAATCACGGTTCTCCCATTTGAAATGGCTCTAAAAAATCTTAACTCTATTTTAAAAGGTTCTTTCATTTAACCGAGATATTGCATTTAAGTTCTACTGCGACAACCAATCTGCGGCGCTATTGCAGCGTACTCGAAGATTTTTAAGCTCAACATATCGCCCTGGATATGCCTCGCTTAAAAACTTCTGCGCTCGCTTCACTAGCTTGCATCTTGCTTGTCTCGCTACCAACTTAAATGCAGTATCTCGGTTTAATCCTGAATTCAATCCTGCAAAATTTCTTCTACAAAAAACTTTGTTTTAGCTGGAATTTGGTTTTTAGGATAATAATTTTCTATAATCTTAAAAACTTCTTTTGGTGTTTTAAGAGCGAGTTTCTGAATTAAAAAAATCACATCTTCACGATCGTTTGTATCCCAGCGAGCGCTAATACACTTCATGGCTAACATGTATTTTGTTTCAGGATACCAAACCCGCAAGTTTGAAAGTTCCAAGAAGTTTTGCCTCTTAAATTGTGGTTGAAGAAAACCCTTCACTGCATCGTTAAGCCAAGCAGGACCAATATGGTGTTTTTCTCCAAGTTTTGCAGCGATTTTTCTAATTAAACTTGAGGGTTCAAAGATCGCGTCCACATCCTTTGTGGCGTTTCTAACTTGAAAAACCAAGCACATCACAGCTCCACCGACGATACCAATTTCTCCTAGCTGACCCTCTTTTTTTAATTCTTCATTGAGTTGGTCAAACAATTGATTGATTTTTTCTTTTGTTAACATTTTTCATACTCGCTCTAAAAAATTTGAATGAACAAATATATTTCTTTCACGGAAACAAATAGGAGACTCTATTATTGCTAAAGCTTTTAAGGATTCCATATTAGAAACAAACCAAGGTTTTTTCATACCCCTCTTTTTTAATGCCCATGTTGGAGGATCTATTTCCTGCTTCTTACATAGTTGAAGCACAATTGCAGATAATAATTCTTTTAATCTCAAAGATAGGTCCTGTGGAGGAGGTAAAAGCAATAATCTGTAATCTAATGTATTTCGAAATTCATCTACAAAGTCCATAAAATGGGTTTTCCAGGAATGAATCCCATCTTGCTGTGCTTTTTTTGCAACTGCATAAGCTGAATACTCTGATAAACATTCCTGGTTTGGTACAGCTAAGATATTTATCTCAAATCCTAATGCGCTTGAGATTTGAGATATGGTTTTCAGTGTAACGTTTTTTTCTCCTTTTTCTAAATTTCGTAAAGTCATACGGGAGACATGAGCCTTCTTACAAAGAGCTTGCTCAGATAGCCCTTGCTTAGTTCGAATTTTGTGAAAAGCAATTAACCGATTGTATATTATATTATACATTAATTATATTATACATTATACAATATTTTTGTCAAAAACTTCGAGCACTCACCTTATTTGGCGTAGTTTTAGCAGAGCCTTAAAAGGTGGAAAAATTTTTATTACTGAGTTCCTTTTGGATTAAGAAAGAAAAAGCACTTTTGGTGCTGATCTGTCTTGCTCTCATCAGTGTGACTCTTCAAAATTCAAGTAGAAAGCATTGGCAGAAGTCTCATATTCAAAGCCCGGAGAATTTGCAGGATGCAAATTCGACAAGACCCAATGTATATATTAAAAAAACACACCTTATTCTCAATATCCCATTTTTTCAAAACTGGAGAAAAGAATTTGAGGCACGTTTAAGTCCCTATGATAAGTTAGGACTTGTTCGAGGATTTTTTCTAGGAAGTGACGAAAACATACCTGGCGCAGTTCAGAAAACATTTAAAGATGCGGGGCTTTATCATCTTTTATCTGCAAGTGGATTTAACTGCTTTGTTGTTGCATTATTTTTAGGGAGTGCAGCACAGCTTATTTTTTATTTTTTGATGGGATTTTTTCCTGCTCCACTTGCATTGGAAATAAAAAAATGGTTGTTCCCAACAGCACAGCTTTTAGGAGCGTGGCTTTTTTGGTTATGGAGCAACCAGTCTCCACCCATAACTCGTGCAGCAATACTGATTAGCTTAAAACAAGTTTTAGAATTATTAAAGATTCGAACCTCTTTTTTAAGAGTACTTTTTATCCAATACCTTTTTTCTCTTATTTTTTTTCCGAAGCTTTGGAGTAGTGCAAGTTTTCAACTTAGTTTTGGTTGTCTTTTTGGAATTCTAGTTTTTCAAAAACTTTTTAGAAACAGTCTTTTCTGGAATTATATTGCGGTAAACTGTGGGGCATGTTTAGGGGCATTGCCTACAACTTGGATTTTTTTTCAAGAGATTAATTTCAATAGTGTTCTGACTAATTGGTTTGCAATTCCAGTTGTCAGTTTTCTCATTATGCCGTTGTCGCTCATTGAAATGTTTTTGTTGCCACTTCCAGGACTTTCTTTGGTGTGTAATGTTTTAAGTCCTTTAAATGCATTTATTGCAAACATTCTTTATAAATGTTTAGAAATATATTGCGCTTTTATGCCATCTCTAAGGTACACGAATTGATTAAAGTTTTAGGTTTTTAATGAATTTGTGCGAACCTAGACTTAACAAAGCAGAATATAATTTTTTGGATAATTCCACACTGTTTAAGCCTAGATCAATGCTTTGAAGCAGCGGTAAGGCAGAAACTTTATCCCGTATTTTATTTAAAGATACAATGGCCTGGCGTTTTACCATAGGGTCTAGATCGTCTAAAAGCTGTAATAAAAATGGGATGCATTTTTGCAACTCCTGTTGAAAGTTTTTTCCAGTATTTAAATTATTTTTTATCTGAGTAATTAAAATTTCAGCAGTTGCAGTAGCTGTGAGCTCACCTAAAGCATACGCTGCAGATGCACGCATTAAGGATTGATCATGACGGAGCATGCTTTTGAGTACTTCAATCACCTCTAGCCTCCCCTTTGAAAAAAGAACCACTGCTGCTGCAGCTTTTATACGGTTGTGTTTTGAAAGCATAAAGGGGAGTAGCAGGTCCACAACAATAGAATCCTCGCAAGATCTTAACGCTTCAATCGTGTTGGATACAATTCTTTGGTCTGAATGATTTAAAAAATCTTTTAATTTTAAGAGGCTTTTAGAGTCCGAACAGCTTCCTAAACTTATAATCAATGTAGAGAGAACCATTAATGAGGTTTCTTTTTCTATTTGATCTAAAAATGCTAAAAGGGAGGGGGCGTGTCCTACGGGTGAAAGCTGTGCTATAGATTGAGCAGCACTAATCCTAACGTTTTCATTGGGGTGGCTTAATTTCGAATAAAGTTCTGGCAGAATTTCTTTATTTTGAGAATAACCTAAAAAAATAAGCGTACAACACGTTTGCTCAATTGTATTCGAAGAGGTTTCTGATTCTACAGCTAAAGAATTTAAATAAGATAGCAACTCTTTGGTACTTTTTCGTTCTTTACATTCATAGGCAGCATTAAATTTTTTAGCTGAAATTTTTTCAGAAATTATTAATGATTTTATTTGACTCCAAACAGAAGGACTTAAAAGAACTTTTGTGTTTGACGCTTTATCTTTGAGCTTTGATTGTTGAGGAGCTTTCTCACTACTATCTAATTCTAAACTTATAATAAAAAATGGCTTTCCAGTCTGCTGTAAAAGCAATCCAATATTGTCAGTTCGCGTTAAAATTTCCCAAACACTGCGAAACGCTTGAAGTACAGAGTAAGGCTCAATAGAAGGTTGTGAAAAATGGGCAACGACTGAATGAGCCGCAACAAGTTCAATTTCACCTCCTGAGCGGTGGATGGATTCCACTATTTCTGTTAAATATAGATTACAAACGTCTCGTTTTTCATCCTCTGTAAGATTTTCAAAATCTCCCTTAGGATTTAAGCGACAGAATAAAAAAGTAGCAGACACAAATAGCCTCCTCTAATGATGAGATTTTATGAAAAGCTTAACAGTAGTTTCTGAAACAAGCCAGTATGTGATTGTGAACAAACCTTCTTTTTTGGATACACAAAACTCAAGGGTGGGTCGCCCTTCCATTGCTCAGTGGCTTTTGGATCACTACGGCTTTGCAGGAATTGTCCACAGGCTAGATTTTGGAGTTTCAGGGCTTCTTTTATGTGCAAAAAACAAAGAAGCTGCAAAAATATACACTGATTTTTTAAAACAAGGAAAGATAAAAAGAATTTATATTGCAGTTGCTCTTGGGAGAGTTCTTCCTAAGAAGGGTAGTTATCATTTTTTATTGGATGAGAAAAATGCGCTTACACATTACTGTGTTTTAGAATATTTTTCTAATGCAACACTTTTAGAAGTTGAGTTGAGTACAGGCAGAAAACACCAAATTCGAAGACATTTTTCTTTAGCTGGGCACCCCTTACTAGGAGATCATTTACATGGAAAAAAAGGCGCAAAACTATTGTTTCAAAGACCTGCACTGCACGCCCATTTATTAATTGTAGATGGTAAAAAATTTGCAGTGTCTTTGCCAGCTGATATGTGTAGTCTTATCAGCCGCTTGAAAGAACGTGGTTAGAAAGAATAGATGCTACAGGGATTGTTGCTGAATATTCCTATAGTAACTCAAGCCAAGCTGATTTTAAGGGATGGGACTTTTGAAAGTTTGTTGGATGACTTCCTTGCTTTAATGAAAAATGATACTTTCTAGAAAAATTAAAAAGAAACTTATTAAAGTCCTCTTTTTTCCATTGTGAGTCATTCGTTGAAATAAATATTGTACCTTTGGGAAATAAACAGCGCCTTGCTTGCTCAAGTAATGTAGGGAGCTCTTTTTTGACTTGAAAAATCTTGCTGCAAAACCTCGAAAAAGTTGGCGGGTCAATAATTATCCAGTGAAAATATTCTTGTCGATGAATGGTTTTTTTTAAAAATATTCTTGTGTCTTCACAAATATAAAAATGTTGAGTTTGTTTTGTAGAAATTTCATTATAGGTATGGTTTCGCTTTTCCCATTCTAAGTAATTTTTTGAAGTGTCTACACTGGTTGTAGACTGTACTCCAGCTCCTGTTGCAACTACACTGAAGCTCCCAGTGTAACTAAACAAGTTTAAGAGTTTTTGAGGAGTGTGTGGGGTGGAGAGGCCATTTTTTATCCTTTGAAATAATTCTTTTCTATTGTTGGCTTGATCTAAAAAAAGCCCAGGATTTAAAACCCGGTTTATTTTTAGAAGGTATCGAAAATTATTTTCCAAGGCTAAAAATGATGCTTGGCTAGGCAAAAAACACTGTGTTTCTAATGGTTCTGTTTTTGTTTTTAATTTTATTGCGCCTGAAAGAGCGGCAACATTTCCATATGGAAATGTTTTTACAAGTTTTGACAAAAAAGATTTTGTTGTTTTTTTAGGATCTCTTGCGTGTACAAATAAAACCCAGTTTTTTGTTGTAAGAAAATATGCATCCACATCAAGGTCTGCTGAGGAGATCCATCTATGAGATTGTTGCAACATAATCTTTTAATGAACTACATTTAATTTGTAATGGCAGATCAAAGTTTTGAAAATTTTCACATTTTGAAAAATCAAGACTGACAGCCCGAAGAGCGATTGCAGACTTTAAAAAATTAATTTTAGATCCATACAGCGTATCTCCCAGCACTGGGTACCCATGCTTAAAAAATTCATAGCGAATTTGATGTGGTCTTCCTGTTTGTGGAAAAACATCCCAGCTTTGAGCTTGCTGTTTGTGATATTCAAAGGGTCCAGTCCAAATCACTTTTGTAAGAGCTAGCTTGCCTATTGGGCTTTCGTAGGCTCTCTTTTTTCCTCTTAAAAGTTTTGAGTTCCACTCTAAGGTATGGGAGATTGACCAACTTTTTTGGGGAACGCCTTCAGTCCACGCCTCATATTTTTTAAAAATCTGCCTATTTTCAAACCAAAAAGAAGCTTGGACTTGAGATGGGTGTGTTTTTGCAAATAGAACTAGGCCACTGACTTCATAATCTAAACGGTGCACAGGTAAAACCATTCCATGTATTATGTCGGATTTGTGTCCCACTTTGTCGCCTACACATCGGGCATTGTCACTTGCGCCTCCTGCGCGCATTCCGGCTGTGTATGCTCCGGCAAATCTCCCGGTGTTTTCTAAGCATTTTTTAATGCTAGGTCTTGTGTCTAGCTTTCTTGCTGGCACACTGAGCAAGCCAGATGGCTTGTCGATAACTACAAAGAATTCATTTTCGAAAACAATCTCAAACATCATATTTTACGCCCTAATATCTCGTTTACGCTTGTTATATCCATTAAGAAAATGTTTTATTCTTAACATAGTCATATTATATGACTAGACAGAATAAATGTCCTATGCTAATATAAACTTATGAAATCTATAGGAGCAGCAAAATTTAAAGAGCAATGCTTATCTCTTTTAGAAACTGTTGAGCCTGATGGAATCTTGATTACTAAACATGGAAAACCTATTGCTAAGCTTATCCCTATTGAAGCAGAAAGCGCCCATCTTATTGGATGCTTAAAGCATAAATTAAAAATTAAGGGTGATGTTTTTTCTACTGGAATAAAGTGGGATGCTGAATCTTGATACTAACATTTTGTTAGCTGCACTCAGCGGGACATTAGATCGTGGTGAATTAAAGTTACTAGCGACAAGCCAGTGGAGTATTTCAGCAATTGTATTATGGGAATTATCAAAACTTTCTCAATTAAACAGGATTTCCTTATCTCTAGATGATCCAGAGGTAGTCAGAAATTTAAGTAAAATTCATGTATGGCCATTAACACTTGAAATTTGTAGAGAAATAAAAAATCTTGATTTTAAAAGTGATCCTGCTGATGAGCTCATTGCAGCCACAAGCATCATTCACAAAGTGCCACTGATAACAAGAGACAGAAAAATTAGAAAATCTAAAAAAGTGCCTTTAGCAGAACCTGTTTAACCTATTTACACTGACTTGCCTTCATACAGTGTCAAGTTGGCTTTTTTGCTGAAATCATAGCGCAAAAACTTGGCATAGGACTTGCTCTATGGCCATGAAGTAAAAATAGAAACGGAGGCTAAAATGGAACCATGGCAAGAACTGAAATGGGCCTGGGCTCATAGTAAAAAAAATATTCAACCTAGGGCCAATAAAAAAAACACTCGGGTTATTTTGTGGAATAGCATTGCGGAAGCCTTAGCACCTGCTGTGCTTTTAATTGTAATCGTGCTCATTGCTACTGCAATGGCTGTACACACTTAAATGCAATATCTCGGTTAAATCAAGCCTTGTAGTGATCGTGAGCTTGTTGTAACGTGCAATAAAGGTTTTTATAAAAGATCATGAGCCCATCCCAGAGAACTATTCTAGAAATTTTAAGAACGCAGAAAATAGTTCGTTCTGCAGAAATCATTCCTCCCCGCAATGGTGCAGAAGTAAATACCATATTTGAACAAATTGAAACCTTAAAACAAGTTCCTGTGGATTTTATTAGTGTTACAAAAGGAGCTGGTGGTAGCTTGCGTGGTGGTACTTTGCCAATCGCTCAAGTGGTTAAGGAGCGATTTGGAATTTGTGCTCTTGCTCATTTTACCTGTCGAGACTACACCATTGAAGAAGTTGAAAATACGCTAATGGATCACCATTACTTTGGTGTGCATAATATTTTAGCTTTAAGAGGGGATCCTCCAGATGGAAAACCAGATCATTTTCAGACTGCTCCCAACCGCCACTGCTATGCTTGGCAACTCATTGATCAAATTAAAAAGCTAAATCAAGGTCAATACTTAGTAAGGGAAGGCTATGATGTAAGTCATAAGGTCCGAAAGGGTCAACGCACACAGTTTTGTATTGGAGCTGCCGCCCATCCTGAACACGAGCCCTTTCATGAAGCTGTTGAATACCTTGCATGTAAGGCAGAGGTGGGAGCTGAGTATGCAATTACTCAAATGCTATTTGAAGATACACCATACTTACGCTTTGTAGAGGCTTGTAGGAAGCGAGGATTGAACCTGCCTATTATTCCTGGACTTCGTATTGTGACTCAACTACAGACTGCAGAGCGGATGATTAAAAAATTTGGTGTAAAAATCCCCCCAGTACTTTTAGAGATTCTTTCTAAAGTAAAAACTCCTGAGGATGGAAGACAAAGAGGACTTGAGTACACACAGAAACTTTGTAAAAAACTTTTACAGTCTGGTGCGCCTGGCATCCATGTTTTTGTCATGAGCGATGCCCAGTCAGCTATGATGTTGCTTAGAAATATTTAAAGGAGTGAGAGATTTTTAAATTATGGTTGCCCACCAATATGAAATTTTATTTTATTTTGAACTTTATTTGGGTTTCTTGCAGCTAAGTTTTCTTGAGAGTGATTCCAAAATATTGTTTCAACACGCCTCGATGTTTTTGAATATGTAATGTATACTCCTGCTTTTAAATCTTCATAAAATATTTTATCAGATAGAACATGTGGATTATTTGAGTCACCTCTGCGTGGCTTAAAGTTTAATTTTGGATAGTGAGCGATGAGCTTATTTAAATCACCTTCAGCGTCATTGTCATTTAAAAACCAACTCAAGGAATTTACAATTTTTGTTATTGGATTAAATGCGACCGATAAACGGGTGGCTTGGTACTCTCCTTCAATATAAAGCCAAACAATATCGTTCCCTCTGCCCAGCTCTTCTAAAGAAACGACTTGATCAGGAGGACCTAAAGCTAATTTAACTGAATCAATCATCGTCTTCTCTGGAATAATTGATTCTATCTGATTTATTTTTAGTAGAAATCTAGCGTCAGCAAAATTTGTGAAAACTATAATCAAAAAACTCAATATAAAATGGATGATATTATTTTGTTTCATTGGCGCTCCCAAGTTTAAAATTATCACTAAAATACTTTTTGATCCAGGTATAAGCATGTGGAGTTAAGGTTTTTAGCTTCTCAGGCTCAAATAAGAAGTATTCAACATTATTAGCAAAATCCTCCCCTTGTAAAATCAGCATTATAATAGTAATTATTCTAAACAATGGACTCTCAGGACGCTCAACGAACTCCAAAAAAAATCTTAGTAACAGGTGCCGACGGCGCGCTGGGTGGTGCAGTGGTTAAGCGGTTTTTAAAGGCTAACTGTGAAGTTTTGGCTACATATTTAAAACAGCCTGGAAAACCAGAGAATTTGCAGCCTGAGCATTTGCGTGATGTAAAAGTGACAGAAAGTAATGCAAATCCGACAAAATATGGTGATGCAAATTGGATTCAAATGGATTTGACTGACTCAAGCTCTGTTAAAAATGGGGTGGCTTCTATTGGCTCTATCGACGCACTCATCCATTGCGCAGGTGGTTTTAGATTTTTAAAAGTAGATGAAACAGATGATGAAAGTTTAAATTTTCTATTCAATACGAATTTAAAATCTGCATTTTTATTAAGTCGAGAAGTTTTGCCAAGCATGAAAAAGAAAAACTTTGGACGAATTGTATTTATAAGTTCACGCTCTACTTTTAATCCCCCTGCGGGAATGGCTGCGTATACTGCCTCCAAAGCAGGAATTAACATGCTAACTGCTTCACTAGCTGATGAAGTGCGGAGTTTTAATATTAATGTCAATGCAGTACTGCCCACAGTGCTCAACACCCCAGCAAACCAAAAAGACATGCCAAAGGCTGATTTTTCAAGCTGGGTACCATTGGATGAGTTAGCAGAAATTATTTTTATGCTCACACAACCTTGGGGAAAAAGTATCAATGGTGCCTTAATTCCTGTAGCAGGCAGGTTATAATTATTTTTAAAATGCAGCTTCTACAAAGAACATGTTCTGCCGATAAGTCTTATCACGGTTTTCTGTAGCTATTTTAGTATCCGTATCTATATTTCCATCGTTAGATGAGCCAGCAGCAGTAAATGCATGTCCGGCATTAAATCGGCTACCAGCTATGTTTTTAAATTTTAAGGTATTTGTAACTTCCATTGCTGCATCTTGGCTTTCACCACCTTTTACACTGGAAGAGAGAGCTACATCTGCAACAACTTCTTCACGAATGCTACCAATTTTTTCACCTAAGTTATACTCTAAATAGCCATGGACAGTCATAGGGTGGATTAAAAAGGATAGATCTTGTTCCCCAATCCTATTCTTGCCAAAAGTGAGAGCCATTGCGTCAACACCTATCCCTCCACTTAGGGCTTTAGTGATTTTACCATTGCCAGAAACTTGATAAGGATGAAACTTTAATCCTATTTCGTGGGTTTGTAACAAGCGATTATAATGAGCTACAAGTTCTACAGCGCCTAAGGCAGCCTTCTCTTCTTCAGTACTTTTAAAAAAAGGTTCATACACTGGTAGACTGGCATCTATGCGATCTAAAGAGTCTTGTTCTAGATTTACATCTAGACGCAGTTGTATATCACTTCTTTTAACTGGAGCTTTCACTGCAGCGCTGACACCAGATCCATCAGAATTTAAATAATAGCCACCCTGTAGTGTAAGTGGTTCTGCATGAGCAGTAGCAATTGTAAGAAACATCAAAAGACCTATTTTTTTTATCTTCATTTTCTCTCCTTTGTTATCGAAAGTTTATCTACAGCTTAGTTATGCAGGAGCTGTGCCAGCAGTTTAAGTGCATGATATAAAAGGATGTGGCTTTTAAATTTGCGTAGATTTTTTATTCGAATGTATAGGTCTTAAACACTTCAGCGAATTGACTCACGAGAAAGTCAAATTGAGATTTTAGAAAGTCATATCTTTTTTAAAAATGATATCCGCTCGAAAAATACTTTTATGCGGAGATGTGACAAAACATCAAAAAGTGCAGGTCCAACTAGGGTACCTGTCACATAAAAGCGAGTTGGTTGGGCTAGTTCTACAAGTTTTAATTGAAAATCTTGAGCTGTATTACGAAAAATTTCTTCCAATGTTTTAGCGTCTATACCACAATCCAAAAAAGTAATTTCAAGATTTTTAGATTTTTCTTGTAACTGAGAAAGTACCTTTTCAAAAGGTGCTTTTAATTTCGTAATATCTATTTTTACAGCAAGGGTTGGATCTAGTGGGATACTTCCTTCCCACATAAAAGGCCTTAATAGCAAAGCAAGTTCTTTTAAGGTTTTTACTTTTTGTTTACAGAATTCTATAAAAGCTAATCCATGCTGAGACTTTAGTTTTATTTCTAAGTCTTGAATCAACCCCCATTCCTCTAAAATCTCTTTAAAGTCCTCAAGTAAAATTTTTGCTAGAACTTCGTTTTGAGTTTCTCGTAAGTAGTGCCCATTGAGCCAAAGTAATTTTTCTGGATTAAAAACCGCATTGGATTTTCCAATTTTTTCTAAAGAAAAATGCTGGATCAGTTCTTCCTTCGAAAATACCTCTTGATCCCCATGTCCCCATCCTAACCTTGCTAAGTAGTTAATGAGTGCATGAGGAAGAAACCCATCTTTTCTATATTGATTAGCACTGACAGCTCCATGGCGTTTGCTTAATTTTTTTTTGTCAGGACCTAAAATCATGGGCAGATGAACAAATTGTGGAATGGGAAAATTAAAAGACTGAAACAAAAGCACTTGCTTTGGAGTGTTGTTAATATGGTCATCCCCACGTATGACATGGGTGATTTTTCCATCCGTATCATCTACAACACAAGCTAGATTATATGTTGGAGTTCCATTGGCTCTTAAAATAATAAAATCTTCAATTTCTTGGTTTTGAAATGTAATGGATCCGCGTACCACATCCACAAAAGAAGTTTCGCTTGATTTAGGAACTTTATAGCGAATAACAAAGTTAGTTTGTGGAGGATCCTGACGATTCAACTCTCTACACTTCCCACTATACATTGGTTTTTTGCCTTGAGTTTCTAATGCTTTTCTTTGTTCTTCAAGTTCTTGTGGGGAACAAGTGCAAAAGTATGCATGCCCTTTTTTGACTAGTTCATAAGCACTTTGTTGATACCTAGAAAATCTTTGGCTTTGAAATAAAACATCTTCATCCCAATTTAGTCCCAGCCATTTCATAGAATCTAGTATGTCGCTAGTGTATTGAGCTTCTGAGCGCTCTGTATCGGTATCTTCAATTCTTAGCAAAAATTTTCCATGCCCAGAGGATTTGCTGGAGCTTGCCTGTGATGTGCAAGCAACAAGTTGGGACGCAAATCCAACAAAATCAGAATGTTTAGTATAAAGATAATTAAAGAGTGCAGTGCGTACACCTCCAATATGTAAAAACCCTGTTGGAGATGGAGCAAACCGAACACGAACCATTTAATATCCTTTCAAATAGCCACCATCACAAGCAATAGCTTGCCCTGTGATGTAAGAAGCTTTTTCTGACGCTAAAAATGCTGTAAGCCAGGCAAGCTCTTCTGGCCTGCCTAGTCTTTGTAGAGGGATTTGTGAAATAATGGGACTTAAAATCCCCAGCTCACGCAGCCTTTCTGTATCCATAAACCCTGGCATCAGTGCATTGACGGTAACACCAAAAGCTGCAGTTTCTAGTGAAAGAGTTTTCATAAGTCCTAACAAACCTGCCCGCAAACTATTGGATACTGTTAGTTTTGAGAGTGGCTCTTTAGCTGCAAGAGAAGTGAGAAGTAAAACCCTTCCCCATTTTCTAGTTTTCATTTCAGGTAAAACCGCTTGTATTAATTCAACAGTGCTCATCCAAAGATTTTGAAAAGAATCTTGCCATTGTTCTGCACTTAATTCTAAAAATTCTGCTTTGGGAGGTCCTCCTGTATTGGTGACAAGGATATCTACTGAGCTTAGTTTTTTTTCAACTCGTGACAGGAGGGTTTTTACTTGTCCTTTTACAGAAAAATCACATCCAAAATAATATTCAGCACCAATTTCTTGGGTAGTTTTTCTAAGGTTTTCTTCATTTCTAGAAACAATGGCTACATGAGCTCCTTCCTCACACAAGGCTTTTGCAATGGCTTTTCCTAAACCCTGAGATGCTCCACATACTAAAGCATTTTTTCCTTTAAGTTTTAAATCCATGAGAGACTCCTTTGCGAGTATCGTTAGGAAATTCGCATGTGTTAATTAAAAGTGGAAGTAATTTTTTATAGATTAGTTTCTTTGCTTTTTCTAAGTCTACTTCCTTTGGATTACTAATCCCTTGGCATAGCTCTTTTAAAATCTCATCTTGCACACATCCAACTGCATACGCAATGGTATAAGGTACATTACTAAATGTAACTAAAGTATAACGAGAATAATATTGACCTGGAAAAACTTCCTCTAAATAGTGCTCAACTTTTTTTCTTAGTAAAAATTCTGGATGTGCAACTTTATCCCGCATTTCAATAAAATTCTCTAAAGCCATTTGAGATATCGCATCTGTATTTTTTTTGCGAAGTTCAAAAAATTTTTTAAAAATATTAGTCCAATTAAAATCGGTACCTGATAAGCAAGAATCTAAAATGCTACAATCTTCAAAACCACAGTTCATGCCTTGACCATAAAAAGGGACCATGCCATGGGCTGCATCTCCTAAAAGAGTGCTTTGCTCTGTATACCAAGGAGCACAAGTGATTGTAGACATGTGGCCAGTTGGATTAGAAAAAAAACTTTCAGTTAAATTAGGAATGAGATTAAATACATCAGGAAATTGAGTACGAAAAAAATCTTGAACTGCTTCGGGAGTTTGTAAGGAGGAGAAGCCCGGAGAATTTGCAGCCAGAGCATTACTGAGCGGAGCCACCTGAGCGTGGATGGAGTGAGGGATCCAATGCGGAGCGTTCCAATGCTGAGAATGCGACAAATTGGAATACAAATCTGACATCGTACTATGTGGGTCGTTAGTTGGTAAAAAAAGTGTGCATGTAAAACTCCCGTCGTTGTTAGGAAGTGCAATAAACATATAAGTCCCCCGGGGCCAAATATGTAGAGCGTTTTTTTCTAGGAGGTAATGCCCCTCTAGTCCATTTGCATTTTTTTTTGGAGGCAAAATAAATTCTTTATAGCTATGCTCTAAAGTGGACTCTTCATCTTGAAATCCTGGCAATGCCTTCATACTCTCTCTTACAATCGAACCACTTCCGTCTGTACCAAATAAAGTAGTGAAACATTTTATTGTGTCGGATTTGTGTCCCACTTTGTCGCCTACACATCGGGCATTGTCACTTGCGCCTCCTGCGCGCATTCCGGCTGTGCATTCTCCGGCAAATCCTCTGGTACTCTCCTGCTCTGTCTCAAGGGAGGATTTTGAAAAATCTATTTTTTTTATTTTTTGATTGAAAAAAAAATTAGCTCCTTGAGATTCAGCGTCATCCAGCAGGATCTTGTTTAGCTCTGCTCTAGAAATGGAATATATGCAGTTTTCTTTGTTTTTTGCATAGGGCTGAAAAGATTGTGTGCCATCGATATTGTGAATTGCACGACCATACATTGGAATAGCTATGCTTAAAACTTTTTCTTTAAGTCCGATTTTTTCTAAAGCATGAAGACCTCTTGTGGAAATGGCTAAATTAATAGATCTGCCCGCACTCATTTTTTCTTTTCTTAAGTCAGGGCGTCGTTCATAGATATCCACATTTAATTTGTGGCGGGTAAGCATTGATGAAAGCAGCGAGCCAACTAAGCCCGCACCAACGATACATTTTGTCGCATTCCCATCCTGAGAATACTCCGGCGAAATATTTTGTGACATAGCATGGGATATAACATATTTTAATCCAAGTTTCTGTGATATTTAAAAAAACATTCATGGATTCTGTACGATTGACAATTAGTTTATGTGTTCTTGGTTTGTGCGCACTGGCAGAAGTTTTTTTTCCTAAACGAAAAAATGCTTATCCTAAATTTAAACATTGGCTTGGAAATTTAAGCTTAAGTGTGATCTCTACAGCCTGTGTACGATTTTTTTTTCCACTTACAGCAATTCGATTTGCTTTTATTGCACAAGAAAAAAACTATGGGATTTTTAATAATTTTTATTTTCATCCAGACCTTGTTCTGCTTGCATCGATCTTGTTGTTAGATCTCATTATTTATGTACAGCATGTGGTATTTCACCACATTCCTGTTCTTTGGAAGCTACACGTTGTGCACCATGCAGATAAAGAGTTGGATGTCACAAGCGGCATTCGTTTTCATCCCATAGAAATTATGATCTCAATGGGGATTAAAATGGGTGCAATTTTTCTTTTTGGATTTTCTCCTCAAGCTGTTTTGTATTTTGAAATTATACTGAATGCGACGGCCCTGTTTAATCACAGCAATATTCACATCCCAAAAAAGATAGACTGGTTTTTAAGATTTTTCTTAGTTACGCCGGACATGCATCGCGTTCATCACTCTACTATTTTCAAAGAAACAAACAGTAACTTTGGATTTAGCTTGCCCTGGTGGGATATTTTTTTTAAAACTTATAAGAAAGATCCAAACTTAGGGCATGCACAAATGGAGATTGGGCTGAAAAATTATCGAGACCCAAAAGTTTTTAGTTTGAGTTGGATGCTTCTAGCTCCTTTTTATAGTTTACGTTTGCGGGAGGAAAGACAAAATAAAAAATCAAATTGAAAATATCAAACTAATAAGAGGATGCTACTAGTGCATTTGATTTTTCTATGTGTTGCAAATTCGATTCGAAGTCAAATGGCTGAAAGTTTAGCGCAAAAAATCTTTGGACAGGATGCAAAGATAGAGAGTGCGGGATCTAATCCCGGATCCCGTGTGCATCCTTCTGCTGTTGCTGTAATGGCTGAAGTCGGTCTAGATATATCTCAAAATAGACCAAAGTCTATGGATAACGTAGACTTACAGCAAGCCGATCTTGTGATAACCCTTTGTTCTGAAGAAGTCTGTCCAGTCCTGCCTGCAAATGTTAAAAAGCTCCATTGGCCAACCCCGGACCCCATATCCCAAATCGCAGCTTTTAAAAGTGAAATAGAGAGCTTTCGCAATACACGTGAACTGCTTATGCAGAAACTTCATGAGTTACAGAGAACTCTTCAGAGCTCATCAAAGCCATAATTGATATAAGTATATGTAATCATTAATAAATTATATATAACAAGTTCTTGACACTGTTTCACAATGCCTCTGCAAGTTTACCATATTTGCCATATGATGTTTGTTTAATCTTAGTTCTAGGAGAACAGAAAAATGAAAAACAATAGGGCAAAAAAAATAGCAAAGTTTTTAGGAATCGTGATCATTAGTTTAATGGTTCTCGTAAATACTTCATTAGCAAGCCAAGGAAATGAATCAGAAGAATGCAAAACTACATATGAGAAACTTCAAGACCGAAATGAAGACAGTGAAGGAAGAGTTTTTTATTCTAGCACAGATACTTATGAAATCCCTATATGTCATGAGGAGCCAGTGATTCATGCTCAAGTTGTTTCTTCTATCGATGAAGCAATGAATTAAGTCTTTTTTGTATTTAACCCTCTCACAACTGCTGCTGTGAATTTTACAAAAGCATGAAAGCCTTTTTTTAGTCCTCCAAAAAACAAGTTGTAATCTAGATCGTCATATTCATGAACAAGAATATTTCGTAAACCAGTAGCATCTGCTAATTTTTTTGCAAGTCCTTTTGGGATTAATTTTTTATTTTCAAGAGCTATAAAAACCTCACGAGCGTTATTTGGTACCGGATGTTTATTAATTAGAAGCCATCTACGTCCTGCGTCTACAGCAAGATCAACAGCAAGCTGCACCTGGCGTTCAATTTCATAATGTGTTTGCATCTGCTTTTCTTGTGATGCATGAATATGAGGTTTTAAATCCAATAGCACTTGCTGAAGATGTGCAATTTTTACTTGGATTATTTTAGGTGACACTCAGTCTCCTTTGAGCTGTTTTTATAGATTCATTTCTTAGCTTTTGTGAAAATGACAAGCGCTCGTCTTCGGCAATAGCCATCAGCTTGCTCATTAGCTCTGCGTAAACCAACCGCCCGGAGCGAGGTTTTTCCCAAAGCGGTATTGAATGACACCCGATTTCTTGTATCAATAAAGGACTTAACCTTGTGCTAAGAACAATGAGATCAATTTTCTTTTTAAAAATTTTTTCTAAGCTTGCTATGAACTCTGAGCGCTCACTTAGAGACAAAAATCTCAATCCAATAGCAATATCAATATCCCTTGCCTTTTCTTTTGACACGACAGCGCTACCAAAGAGACGTATAAAATCGAGCCTATATTTTTGTCCCAATCGTTTGAGTTCTTTTTGTTGTATCATATATTAAAACTAACACATATTGAGTCTGTGCACCAGTTCCTGTAGTCTTAGAAGAAGGAATGCAAACAAGTCTTTTTGATTATTACTTACCTCAAGCGCAGATTGCTCAATACCCACTCTCACCACGAGATCACTCAAAGCTTTTAGTTTGCCAAGCAAAGGGAAGACTAGGTGATTGGAAAAGTAATTTTTCTTTTTCTCATGTTTTGTTTGAAAACCTTCCACAGTTTTTAAGTCCACAAGATTTTTTGGTTTTTAACGATACAAAAGTTTTGCCATTACGTTTGTTAGGGCAAAGAGAAGATGGAAAGAAGGGTGCAGTAGAAGCCTTACTCATTCAAAAAATATCTTCGAAAGAATGGACCGCACTATTGCATCTTTCTGCAAAACCAAAACTAGGGTTAAGATTTATTTTTCCACCAGGATTAGTTGCAGAAGTAGCCAGTGAAGTTAAAAAAAATACTGGAGAAGTCCTTTTAAAATTTTCTGGGATTGGATTAGAGAGAATTCCACTTGAAACTTGGTTACAAAAACATGGTCACATTCCACTTCCTCCTTATATTCATCGAGAGGACTTGCCACAAGATCAAACAGCATACCAAACTGTATATGCAAAAAATGAAGGAGCAGTAGCAGCTCCGACAGCTGGGCTTCACTTTACTCAAAATCTTTTAGATGCCCTGCAGTCTCATTCCATTGAAGTTGGTTTTATTACACATTATATAGGTATTGGAACTTTTAGACCCATCAAAACGACCTCATTACAAGAGCACCAAATGCACGAGGAAACGTATGAAATTTCAGAAAAGTTTGTACAGCAATTTGAAGCAGCAAAAAAACAAAAAAAACGTATTGTAGCTGTTGGTACAACGGTTGTAAGGGCTCTTGAGAGCTGGATTGCCAGAGGATTTGCAGGACGATTTTCCACTTGCTTATTTATACAACCTGGATTTTCTTTTCAAGCTGTAGACGACCTCATCACAAATTTTCATTTACCAAAGTCCACACTTTTTGTACTTGTTGCTGCAGCAATGGGATTGGAGTCTGCTCACGAGGCTTATATGCTTGCAATTAAAGATGGCTATCGCTTTTATAGCTACGGGGATGCTATGTTTATTAGAGGATGATTAAAAAACATTTGCTAGTTGTAGGTCCTTTCCAATGCAACTGTACTATTCTCATTTGTGAAAAAACAAAGGAAGCGCTAGTGATTGATGCGGGTGATGAATTTTCAAAAATCCAAAACTTTTGCCAAAAAGAAGGCGCCATCTTGAAGTACTCAATCCATACACATGCACATTTGGATCATATTGGCGCTGTTCGTCCACTAAAGGCTTGGTCGCCTTCAACACAAATCCTTCTTCACAAAGATGACGAGTGGCTTTATCAAAACTTGCCAATGCAAGGACAGCTTTTCGGAATGGAATATGATGATCCACCACCTATAAATTATTATATTCAGGATAGTGAACATTTAAAATTTGGTGAGTACTCCTTTTCTGTTATTCATACCCCAGGGCACTCACCTGGAGGGGTGTGTTTGTATTTTAAGGAAAATGATTTGGAAAAAACACCAGCTGTATTTAGTGGAGACACTTTGTTTGATCACTCCATAGGAAGAACAGATCTTTGGGGTGGGGACTACCATCAACTAAGCAAGAGTATAAAAGAACGGCTTTTTTGTTTAGATGAACAAACTAAAGTATTCCCTGGGCATGGGCCTTCAACTTTTATTGGACTTGAATCAAAAGAAAATCCGTTTATGAATGGGTAAAAAATGGGAAAAATTTCAGCGTGCGTCATTGCTTTAAATGAAGAAAAAAGTCTAGAACGATGTTTAAAGAGCTTATCTTTTGCCGATGAAATTGTAGTTGTGGATGGAGGATCTCAAGACGCTACACCTGAAATTGCAAAAAGATATACACAGAAAGTGATTTCTCATCCATTCCAAGGTTTTACACAACAGCGAAATGTTGGTATTACACAGTGTTCAGGGGATTGGATTTTTTTTCTGGATTCTGATGAGGCAGCCTCAGAAGAGCTAGCTCAAAAGTTAAGATCCGTTGCAAATGCTGATATGAGTGCGCATCCAAACTGCTATGCAATTTGTCGAATTGAATATTTTTTAGGCAAAAAACTCCAGTATGGTCCAGGAAATCCCTCTTCTCAGTGGAGGTTTTTTAAACGCCAAGGGGTAAAATTTCAAGGTGAAGTTCATGAGTACCCTGTTTTTGAAGGTCCGATTGGTCTAATTCCAGAGCCTATCTATCACAATCCTGATTTGGGCATTGAACGGTTTTTAAATAAATTAAATTCTTATACTACTTTAGAAGCACTAGAGAGATTTGGACAAGGTCAAACCACTACGCTTTTTCATGCTTTTGGGACGTTTTTTGCAACTTTTTTTAAAAATGGAGTGCGCTACCGTGGTTTTTGGAATGGTAAAGTAGGTTTTGTTTTAACGGTTTTAGAATCTACTTCTAGAGTTATTCGGCATTTAAAGCTTTGGGTTTTTTGGCAAGTTTATAAAGGAAACGTTCAAATGAATTTAGGAATGAAACTTCCCGAACCAGGATCTATTAAAATTCCAGATCCCATTGATTTAGATAAGCCTAGGCATACGACCAATCCCGTATGAAAGTAATCCATTCTTGTACATCCAAGAGTTTTTCAGGTCTTGAGAAATATGTTGTAGAACTTGCCTCTTGGCAAAAAGAGCAAGGGTATGATGTTGAAATATTTTGTAGGCGAAACACAGAGCTACAAGCCCAAGCAAAAAAACAAGACATTCCTACTTGGACCATTGAAGTTGACACAAAAATTAGTCCATGGCTTTGGCAAAAAATGAATTTTATATGGCAAAAAAAAAGCTCTCAACAACCCATTGCTTTGCACATGCATGCAGGTGGTGAACCATGGTTTCACTTGCCATGGCTAATGTTTAAACCGAAAAATTTAAAAAAAATCATTCTTCACTACCATATTTGGATTAATCACTTTAAAAAAGATCCACTCCATTACTTTCTTTTTTCTAGGATTAATGAATTTTGGACTTCGTCTGATGCGTTACAAGTCCATCTTGCTGAACTTTTGCCTGTAAACAAACAAAAAATCTACGTCATTCCATATGGAAGGAATTTAAAGGAACTACAGAGTCTTTCAAAGGAAGCTTGCAGGCAAAAAAAAAGAAAAGAATATGGTATACCTGAAAATGCATTAGTTGGGATTTGTGTATCCCGCATTGAACCTCTTAAAGGGATTGAAGAGCTTTTAGATGCATTTGTTTGTGTTGCAGAAAAATTCCCACTGGCGGTTTTATGGATAGTTGGAGATGTGTCCCCTGCTGATGAAAACGCTCAAATTTATTTTGAAAAAATTCTTAAGAAACATGTATCTTTAAATTCCGACATAAAAGAAAGAATTCATTTTTTAGGTTATCGTTCTGATTTTTTAGAACTTATTGCTGCAGCTGATTTTTATGTTTTGCCTTCTTATGAAGAGTGTATGTCTCTAGCTCTGCTAGATGCTTTTTTATTGGATCTACCACTTATTGGAACTAATAGCGGTGGGACTCCTAGTATTATAGGAAAAAATGGAATTTTATTCCAACCTAGAAGTGTAGACGCTCTGACTCAAGCCCTGAAAGTTTTTTGTCAGAACTCCAAAAAATATATTGGTGTTTCGAGTCCGCAGAAAGAATTCTTTGACAAAGAAAAAGTATTTAAAAAAATTTGGGATTGGTACAATCGCTAAACTTGATTAAAATAAAAACAATCCTTTTATGAAAAGAAAAAAAACATTTATTCAGCCTCCATCCAAACCATTAGTACAATTTCCAAATTGGATTGCCATACTTTTAATTTGGGGGGCTATTTTCTTATCCTATTCAAATAGCTTTACGATTAGTTTTCAGTTTGATGACACTCACACTGTGCAATCCAATATTTATATACGCTCATTAAAACACATTCCGCGATACTTTATTGATCCACAAACTTCTTCCTATCGGCCTGAAAATAGTGGTTATCGGCCTATGACAACCACTGCATTAGCATTAGGTTTTGCGCTTTCACAACTCAGTACCTGGGGATATCATCTCATCAAGCTTATCGAGCATTGTTTAGTAGCACTACTTATATTTTTAGTAGGTCTTAAGCTGTTGCCGCAAAATAGTGCTAGCGCTCCAGCTCGGTGGTGGGTTGCATTTTTTTCAGCCTTAGTTTTTGGAGTTCATCGCGTCAACACAGAAATTGTAGATTATATCTCAGCAATCTCATCATTGCAGGCAGGGTTGTTTTTTGCCCTTGCATTTTATTTGTATCTACGCTGGAAAGACACTAAAAAAATCTGGTGTTATTGCCTCTCTGCTTTTTGCTACATGCTAAGCATGTGGAGTAAAGAGGAAGGAATTACATTGCCTGCAGCACTGCTTGTTTATGAATTTCTTTATCAGAGTTCCAATAGAGAAGATTTCAAAACGACTTTTAAAGAAAGCATTAAATATTATTTTAAAATACTTCTACCTTATATCGTTCTCGCGATTATATTTGTTGTCCTGCGCTACAGTCTTATGGATCCTATCGGTCATACCTCACGTGGCACTACTCCTCGATTTATTTATGCGATCACTCAAATTCGTTCTTGGCTTTACTATGGGTATCTTTATTTTTGGCCTATAAACCTGAATGCAGATAATTTAAGTTTTGATTTTTCTTCCGGATTAGAGGATTGGCGTATATGGGTCTCATTATTAGTCCATATTTCTATTTGGGTTTTTGCTTGGAAGGCTTTCAAGTCTTATCGTTTTATTACGTTTGCAATCCTTTGGATGTACATTACTGTCCTTCCAGCTTCTAGTGTGTTTCAGTTAGTAGAAGCAGTAAATGAGCACCGCTCTTACATCCCCTATATGTTTTTATCTTTGTTATCTGTTTGGCTCTTTGTTGAAGCATGTTGGAAGTGGATCCCAGTAATAAAAATACGCAAAGCACCGAAGCTTTCTAGAGAGGCAAAAGCTGAGCATTACAAAGATGAGAAAGCGACAAAATATATTGTTTTCATTGGTCTTAGTTCTCTTGCACTTTTTTTAGGAGCGGGAACGTACGGACGTAATAAGGTTTGGCAAACAGATGTCTCTCTTTGGGAAGACATTTATTCTAAAAATCAAAACAGTGTTCGGGCTATGAACGTGCTGGGCATTTCTTTGTTAAACCGAGGTCATCTTGAGAGAAGTATCCAACTTTTAGAACGGTGTCACCAAACCAATGCGGTTTATTTGCCCTGCATGGTTCATCTTAGTATGGCTTATGCTCAAATAAAGGAGTACGACCGTGGACTGGAAATTTTGCAAAAAGGAATAAAGATTGATCCTGATTATCCCCACATTAATTTTCACATAGGACTTTATTATAAAGACTTTTTTGCAAATTATGAATTGGCCTGGAAACACTTGAGCCATGTTGAAAATTTAACATCTGGACGATTCTTTCAAGCTACAATTAAAAAAGCCGAAATTTCCCTTGAAGAAGGACAAGTTGATAAAGCCTTACAAATGGCTGGAGCAGTACTAAATAAGGATATTACCAATGGTGAAGCTTGGGACTTGTTTGGTAGAGCATATTTAGTGAAAGGGGATCTTAATGCGGCAAACAATGTTTTTTTAAAGCTTTTAAATTCAGCGCCACACTCAGATCGTTATCTTTTACACATGGCAAATCTTTCTGAGCGGGCAAAGGATTACCAAAAAGCTCTTACATATTTTCAGCATGTTCTCACACTAAATCCATTACTCATTCAAGCTTGGATGGGGCTTAATCGAATTGCGTATCAAATCAACAACAGGGATCTTGTAAAGCAATGCCAAACCAAAATTTTTGAGCTTAAACAAAGTAAAAATTGGATTTGGGTTCCATCCATGTTTTTTCTTGATGAAAAGCCAAAACAAATAAGTCCCATTTAAGTTGTTTGAGGTTCTCTGTCTTGCTAGAATAAACTTATGTCTGATCTTAAGGTAGTTCTCTATAAAGAGAACCATGTGCCCCGTAGTTTTGATTTGAGTACCAAATCACTTTATAAAGTCCTATTGTTAGCGAGTGTTTGTGGATTTGCTTTATTTTTCAGTGTTGTGCTTCTATTAAAAACCTATCTTTGGGATAAAACCCTTGTACCAAAAATTGCTAACACATTATTGCTTAAAATACCTACTTCTGATGTAAGCGCACCAAAGGGGTCTATAGAAGAAAAAAATGCTATCCTTCAAGATGAGGTGGAGGCACTTAAAATACGTTTAAAAAACCAAGCCGTAGTAGAAAGTAGTCCAAAGGCCATTGATAAAACGAGTCCAGCATTAGCATTGTTTTCACCAAATATATTAGATAAGACAAAAGATCAAAGCGTAGTTGCTATTCAAAATTTTAAATTAACACAAATTACTACAAAACCGAGTAAGACAGAGCTTTCTTTTGAGTTACACAATACTTTAGGCAGCGATTCTATTCAAAAAGGATATGTCATTGTTCTTGCCCAAACTGTAAACCAACTCAGATCTTATCCAGATGTATTTAATTCAGGAGGGTCCTATCTTTTAGATTTTGAAAAAGGAGAAACATTTCAAGTTGCTCGTTTTCGTATTGTGAATACTCAATTCCAATTTGAAGAACAAGAAAACCCCCATCGCTTTCAGATTTTGATTTTTACACGTGTCGGTGAACTTCTTATTAACTATGGGTATGAGGTAAGTAAAAATGGAAATGAATAATGTAAATCTTATTACAACAGGATCAAAATTTGAAGGCACAGTAGAATTTAAGGATTATGCGCGTTTTGAGGGCTATTTAACAGGGACCTTAAAGGGGCGTGAGTCGTCTTACCTTGTTATTGCTGAAAATGGTGTAGTTGAAGGAAATATTGAGGGTGACACAATTGTTGTAGACGGTTTTGTGCGTGGAAAGATTTTAGCAAAAAAAAAGGTTATTATTAGTGGAACAGGTAAAGTTATTGGAGAGATTCTTTCTCCAAGTATTGGAATTCAATTTGGTGGATATTTTGATGGGAAGTGTGAGCACCTGGCTTCACAATAGATCTTGAGGATTTTTTAAAACAAACGGTATTTTTTGTTTTTTAAGTTGTGACTCAATGTTTTTTGAGTTGCCTACAACAACAGTAATTTGTTTTTCCCAATGAAAATGTTTTTGAATAGCACTTTTTATTGTTTCCAGAGTTACTTTTCCAATCCGCTCTCGATAAATGTCTAAAAAATTTGGCTCTAATCCATTGAGCATGCCATGAAAAAATTGTCCTGCAACACTATAAAGGTTTTGAAGATTTAGAGGAAAAGATCCAATCAGATAGTCTTTTGCAATTTGTATTTCTTCTTGTTGAAGCTCTCCCTTTTGAAACGTTTGCATGAGGTTGTCCAATTTTTTTAAAAATACACCAACTTTTTTGCTGTGAGTGGAAGAAGATACTATAAAAGAACCCATCTTAGAACCAAAACTAAAATCTGCTGAAATAGAATATGTGAGATTTAAATTTTCCCTGAATACTTGATTTAAACGAGATGAAAAGTGGCCACTTAAAATGGTTTCTGCAACACGCAAGTCATAAAATTCAGGAATTTTACGTTTGGGTCCTAGAAAGCCTACTCGAATATGTGCTTCCTGAAGTTCTGGTGTATTCAATAGTAGCACAGCTTTTGGTGATATTCTCAAATTTTTAACGTTCCAGTTTTGTGTTTTAGGTAAAGACTTTGAGCAAGCCACGCATTCCAAGTTTTCAATTTCGCTTTTAACTAAATTAAATAGTTCCGACTTATCTTTACCACCCACTACAAGAACCTTTAAATAATCTGTTCTTAATAACTCAGAAAAAAAAGTTTTTGCTTCTTGAATTTGAATTTGAACAATATCTTTTTTAAAGCCCACATTTGGTCGTGCCTTGGGTGTTCCATTGAATAATACGATTGAAAAAATATGTGATGCTAGCCCAGAAGGAGAATCTAAGAGCTGTGTAATATTGTCCAATAAATTTGATTTTAATCGCTGAAATGGCTCCTGAGGAAAAGTAGCTTTTGATAGTTGCTCAAAGAAAAGTTTTAAAATAGAATTTGCATGCAAATTAAGTCCGTAAGTTAAAAAAGTAGTCTTTTCTTCGCTAACAGAAACTTCGATGCCTGCTGCTAGATCATCTATTTTTTGAGAAAGTGCTTTTTCATCAAATCCAGGAATTCCCTTTTTAAGCATGGCTGTTGCTAATAATGCTAATCCTGATTTTCCATCAGGATCTAGATCAGCACCTCTTTCATAGACGAGCTCTACCTGAAAAAGAGGAATATTTGGACTTGGAAAAAAATAAATTGGAACTCCATTTTTTGTGGTAATTCTTTCATATGTGGGAACCACTGATTTAGAAAAAGCAGAGCAACTGATTAGAAAAAAAATAATTAAAAAGAAGCTTTTCATATTGGTTGCATCACTACGACAACTCGATTTTCTTTATTAAAATATTTTTTAGCTACTTCCTGAAGATCATGAGCCTCCATTTTGTAATAGTCATTTAACATTTTAAAAATGTGCATGTGGTCTCCCCAAAAAAATTCACCGCTAGCTAAACTGTTAGCAAAAGAAGTTGGAGATTTTGCATCGTTGATGGTGCTATAAACAAGACGGTTTTTTACTCTTTCAAGTTCTGCATCTGAAAGATGTTTTGTTTTCATTTCTTCTAATAGTTTTTCTATTTCCATTTCTGCTTTGGATGCAGGTTCATTTGTTTTCATCTCAGCTGATATGACAAATAGTGATCTCTGCTGTTCTAAGGTTGAATGTGCGCCCACACTTAATGCAATTTTTTTTTCTCGAATTAATATTTGTTGTGCTTGGCTACTCGACATTCCAAACAGCGCCCAAGCCAGCATTGAAAGTTTGGGACTGTCCGCATGGTAGAGAGATGGGATATAGTATCCCATTAGAAGTGTTTCTGTTTTAACAGGTTTAGAAAGTTTAAATCGAATTTCTTTGCCAGGTGGAGCAAATTCAGGAACCTCCCTTTTTTGTGAAGAAATACTAGAGGTTAGAGGGTAGTATTTTTTTATTAGTTCTTTTGCTTTTTCATATTGAAAGCCTCCAGCAATAACAACAATTGCATTACTAGGTTGATAGTATGTTTTAAAAAAAACATTGCACTCATTTAAAGTAAGTTTCTCTAAATCTTTTTCATATCCAATAATAGGTCTGCCATATGGATGATCTGGAAAGGCAAGCTCATAAAATTTTTCTAAGTGTTGTGCATTAAAACTGCTTTCGACTCGTAGCTTTCTTTCTTGCTGTACCACTTCTCTTTCTGAGTTTAAATCCTTCTGACTAAATGTTAAATTTTTTAACCTGTCGGTTTCCATGTCTATTACAAGTTCTAAATGCTCAGAGGCAATCATCTCATAATAAACAGTTGCATCCTTTTGAGTAAAAGCATTTAATACAGCTCCCTTGCTTTCTAAGGTTTTAAAAAACTGCTTAGGACCAAAACGTGGAGTGCCTTTAAACATGAGATGTTCAAAAAGGTGAGCAATTCCCGTTGAACCTTTCTTCTCGACTGAAGAGCCAACTTTAAACCAAGTTATATAGCTGACGAGAGGGACAGAGTGATCTTCTACAAATAAAACTGTGAGTCCATTTGGGAAGATATCGCGATATACTTTGTAGTTAGGTTTCCAAATATTTTTATTAAAAAAGGAATGAGCACATCCAAATAAAAAAAAAGTAATGGAAAAGAATACAATCTTTTTTAAACAATCCTTTAAACAATCCATTGATTTTCTTTGTACCAAGCAATTGTTTTTTCCATGCCTTGACTAAGATTAAATTGTGGATCAAATCCTAAAACTTTTTTTGCTTTTAAATTAGAACAGATCCAAAAATCTGGTTTTAATTCTTTTATTTTATCTAAATTTAAAGGAACAAGCTTGCGACTAAATTTTGTCACCAAGCTGCCTATGGCCGCTATACTTTGAGCTACAAAAAAAGGTAAAGGCACTTTTATTGTTTTTTTCCTTAAAATAGTTTCAATATTGCTCATAATTTGGCTCCAGCTATAAATGCTGTCATCAGCAAGAAAGAAAGTTTCTAGTTTGCCTTGTTTTTCAGAAAATCCTGCATGTAAAATTCCTTGAACAAGGTCGTCGACGTACACCACACTGTAATACTTTTCTTTTGTTTCATTTTTGCCCTTTAATATAGGGAAAATATGGTTGTTAATAATTTTTACAAACTCAAACACTCCTTTATCTTTTGGTCCATACACAATGGGTGGCCGTACGATTGTAACTGGAAAGTTTGCTTGGCGCTTTAAAATTCGTTCTCCTTCCAATTTGCTTTCACCATAAGAAGAAACAGGTGTTTCTAACGCATCTTCTATACGTGGTGTAAGTGTGTTTGCAGGACCACTTGCAGCTAAACTGCTTACGTATACGAAGCGTTTTAATTGTGGAGCAGACTCCATACAAGCCTGTAAGAGATTTTTTGTACCCTCTGCATTATGATCAAAATATTCTTTTTTTGATCGCGCTGCAATGACCCCTGCTAAATGGAATACAACGTCAACACCTTGAACTGCTTTTTTAAGACTTTTCAGATCTTGCAGGCTGCCTTGCACGGGTTGGAAATTTAAATTTTGTAAATTTTTCATAGAACTTGTCTGACGTAAAAGTGCTCGGACATTATAGTTTGTTACATTTTGCTGTGCTAATTGACAAATCAGCTCACTTCCTATGAAGCCACTTCCTCCAGTTACTAAAACTTGCATGATTTTTAGTTCTATGAGAAACCCTACACTGATGTCAACTATGACTAAAAATAAAACTAAAATCACCATCTTAGGATCAGGAACATCATCGGGAGTGCCCCTGCTTGGTTGTCAGTGTAAAACCTGCACATCACAAAATCCTAAAAACATGCGTCATAGGGCAAGTGCTTGTATAGAGGCAAATGGTCAGGTTTTTTTAATAGATACAACGCCTGACTTAAAGCAACAAGTTGTACAAAATAAAATTTATCATGTGGATGCTGTCCTGTATACGCATCCACATGCTGATCATCTCCATGGTATAGACGATTTAAGATCTTTTAATTTTGTAATGAAAAAATCAATTCCATGTTTTGGAAATTCATGGACCATTAGCACTATTTATAAGCGGTTTAATTATATTTTTAATCCACCCCAGCAAAAAGGAGGCGGAGTTCCAAGTCTTACGTTACATTTGATGCAGAAAACTCATAACTTTAATGGATTAAAAATCTACCCGCTTGCTTTAAAGCACGGCAAACTACCTGTGCTTGGTTTTCGTATTAAAGACATTGCTTACATTACAGATTGCAGTTATATTCCTCAAAATACATTTCGGTATTTAAAAAAATTAGAAATACTAGTGCTAGATTGCTTACGACCGCGTGAGCACTCGACACATTTAAATACCGAACAAGCAATTGAACTTGCAAAAAAAATTGGAGCTGAGAAAACATATTTTACACATATGGGTCATGAAATTGAGTATGAAGAGTTTGCACGTACTCTTCCAAAAAATATGTACCCTGCGTACGATGGTTTAAAAATCAATGCTTCATAGCTGGAGCATTTACAGCCTGAGCATGTACGTGATGTACATGCGACAAAACCTAATACGCATGTACGTGATGTACATGCGATAAGTTCCAATGTAAATGCGACAAAGTATTAAAATAATTGGAGGATGGAAATGATTGTAGGTGTTCCAAAAGAGATTAAAAACAATGAATATCGTGTCGGATTGGTCCCTTCCGGAGTTAAGGCATTAAAACAGCATGGGCATACTATTTTAGTTCAATCCCAAGCAGGCTATGGCATTAGCATTACAGATGATGATTATCGAAAAGCTGGTGCAACAATAGTAGAAACAGGTAAGGAGGTTTATTCTAAAGCTGAACTTATTGTTAAAGTTAAGGAGCCTCTCCCAGAAGAATTTAATTTAATACGTGAAAATCAAATTGTTTTTACTTATCTTCACCTTGCGCCCTCACTTCATCTTACAAAGGCTCTTTTAGAGCGAAAAATCATTGGAATTGCTTACGAAACCATCCAACTTGAGGATGGTTCTTTGCCACTCTTAACTCCGATGAGTGAAGTAGCTGGTAGAATGGCAACACAGATTGGGGCTCACCTTTTAGAAAAAGCAAGTGGTGGCAAAGGAGTTTTATTAGGCGGGGTGCCTGGTGTTCCACGGGGCAAAGTTACAGTTCTTGGAGGTGGTACTGCTGGGATTAATGCTGCTAAAATAGCTATTGGACTTGGAGCTCAAGTGTCTGTTCTTGATGTTTATTCAAAACGACTTGAATACTTAGACCACGTTTTTAGTGGTACAGTTCAAACCTTATTTTCAAATTCAGAAAACATTGAAAAGTCTGTGAGAGAGTCCGATCTTGTTATAGGTGCAGTGCTTCTTGCAGGAGCTAAGGCCCCTAAGCTTGTCAGTAAAGATTTGGTTTCTGAAATGTCACCAGGTTCAGTGATCCTTGATATTTCAGTTGATCAAGGTGGGTGTATAGAAACTGTACGACCCACAACGCATGATAATCCTACCTATACAGTTGATGGAGTCATTCATTATGCTGTTCCAAACATGCCTGGTGCAGTTGCGCGTACTTCAACTTATGCACTCACAAATGTAACCTTAAAATACATCTTAATGATTGCTGACCTTGGGTTTAAAGATGCTATTTTAAAGGATGCGGCACTTTACAAGGGCGTAAATGTATACAATGGCAAGCTTACTTATCAACAAGTTGCTAAGGATTTAAATTTATCTTTTGAGCCTATTCGAATTTAATTTTTTAAGTTAAACTCAAACTACGAGTACCGAGGCGAAGCTGCAGGAAACTCGTATGTGATAAATATATGGCTGAGGAAGAAGAAGAAGGCGAAGAAGGCAAGGCTAAAACAAAAAAAAAGCTCAATCTAAGTCCCCAACTGTTGTTGGTTTTGGGTAATACGGTTTTAGTTTTAGCAGCACTTGGAGCTGCAATCTACACTAAAATTCTTTATGAAAAGCCAACTATTACAGAAACTAAGGAACTGCGTAAAAAACAAGAAGAGAGCAAAAGTGCAGGTACCCCATCTCAAAGACCTGTTGTTACTTTTGATCAAATACTTATCAATATTGCAATGACTTCTGGGAAGTCTCATTATGCTACTATCATCATGTCATTAGAATGTAGAGATGGTCAGGCAGAAGTTTTAGCAAGGACTAAAAAAGATATTATTACAGATCGGCTCATTACTATGTTAGGAAAAAAACAAATTACAGAGCTAAATACGGTCCAGGGAAAAATGCTGCTTAAAACCACACTAATTAGAGAATTTAATACATTGCTTACACCAGGAAGTATTGTGCATATATACTTTCCAAATTTTGTTTTGCAGTAGAAGGGCATTCTGCAACAGCCCCTATAAGGGAGAGATTTTGGTTTCAGGCAGGGCTAAAAAGTAACGCCTACACGCACTTGCGAAGCAAACATCATATCTGCATCGATAGGAAGACCCGCATCATTTGAAAATTTATAATAGCTTCCTGGGAGCCACAATCCAAAATCCCAAGTAGCTAAGAAGTTTTCATCCCACCGAAAAGAGGCACCCAAATCAAATTCTTTTCCTAAAAATGAAGACTGATTTTGATCAGCATCAAAAAATCGGCGCTGATTATAATTATAAAACCTTTTTGTTGCTTGTGCTTTTTCGTCTGCATACCCAATGATAAAAGCTGCTTTTAAAGTCCATTTATCTAATTTCATTTCTGGAGTTAGAGCTGCATACCGGGCATTTACAATAGGAGCATCGAAAGGAGAGTTTAGATCTGCACCTGCTGGAAGAGTATCAGGATTGTTATTTGCTAAACCATAAATATTATAGTGAAACATAATCAGCCCTAGTCCATAATTTTTATTTAAATACACAGCTCGAAACTTTCGATCTCCAACTGAAGTGGGTGGCTGCCCCGGTACATGACCAAATTTTAATCCTATATCCCACATATCCGAGGTATAAGTACCTTCCATCACAAATGCTACAGTTTTATATTCAAACTCATTGGCACCATCTAATGCACCAATACTGCCACTAAATAGCGGCACTTCTCCACCAAAAGTGTAAAGCCCTAATTTTTTCTTTGCATAAAAATCAAAAATATTAAAACTGATACGTCGAGAACCTACTTGATTAGGACTAAATAAAATGGTCCTTTGTGAAGCATTTCCCACACGGTGTGTCCATTTTACTCCAAAGTCAAAATCTTCCTCTGTGTTGTCATATTTTGCAGCAATATCATAATCCGTCACATCATCATTTCCATTAATAGTATTTCCTGCAGCATCCGTTGCTCCTGCAAGGTTATTTCCTACAGCAACTTTTACTAAAGATGGGGCAATGTAAAAGTTTCCAAATTTGCTGATTAATCGAATCATGTCTCCAGTGTTTTGATAGTGATCAAACAGTTTGTCTCCTGAATTCCAAATAGCCCCAAGTCCCCAATGAACTGGCGCTCGTCCTAATTCAATGGTTCCAAAATCTGTGATTAGGTTTAACCAGTATCTTTGTGCTCCAATTGCAAAGTTTTCTTTCTGTGCACCAGTAATATTAAACCTTTCATCTACGGTTGTGGGGTAGCCTCTACCTAAAAAACCATAAATTGGACTTCCGATATGAAACTCACTTTTAATTTGGATGCTGTCGTTGACAACCACTGTCGGCTTTAAACGAAAAAAAGCCGAATACCACACAACATTTTTTTCACCAGTACCACGAACATAAGTACCACCACGGTTTCTAAGCCAAGTGTCATCATCAAATCCTGGGCGTGAGCGCTGCAGCTGATAATTGTTGAGCCAGTGGTTATCAAACCAAAATTGGCCATTCCAATCTAGTTGAAGAGCTTGTGAAGAAATTGAGTATCCTAATCCAGCACTGACTAAAAAAACAAAAAAAAGAACTTTTTTCCATTGTTTCATTGATTTAACCCCACCTTTCAAGAAAAATTGTATAGAGTGAGCACTTAGTCAAGATTTTAACAGTTATGAGAAAAAAAATTTGGCAGATCTTAAGTTGGGGTTTTCTATTTTTATTGGGTGGAATCGCATTTCTTGGCTTTTACTGCGTGAGATCTTTTAAGGATCTTGAAAAACTCATGACACAAACTCCTGAGTCCCATCCGGCTATTATATATTCCGATACCTTTGAAATTAAAAAAGATCAAAATTATTTAAACTTGTTTTTAATCGAAAGACTACAGCAGTTAAAGAAACCCTTTGTTAAAAGTATTGATGGAGTCCAGTGGGAGCAAGCTGGCAGAACTGTTTCCATAAAGATTCAAGATAGTCTAGTTGATACGATTTTAGATGGGACTGAAGAAAAAGATAGCATTATACTTGATCCCACACCCATTTTTCAATTAACTGGTACACAGAGAGAGACTAGAGATTATATTCCGCTGCCTGAAATCCCAACTAAACTTTTAAAAGCGATCATAGCCATAGAAGATCAACGTTTTTTAGAGCATATTGGGTTTGACTTGAAAAGTCTTGCTCGAGCGCTCTGGATTAATCTTCGCAGTCGTGCTCTTGCTCAAGGTGGAAGTACTATTACTCAACAGCTTGTAAAAAATTTACTAGGCCAGCGGGAAAAAACATTGCTTAGAAAACTTCGTGAACTGGTTTTAGCGGTTTTATTAGAAGTGCGTTACTCCAAAGAGCAAATTTTGGAAAAATATTTAAATGAGGTTTATTTTGGACAAGTGGGTGCAGTAGAAGTGCACGGTGTTTCAGAAGCTGCAAAGTATTTTTATAACAAATCCTTAAGCAGACTCAACTTAGCAGAGATGGCTTTTTTGGCTGGTATTATTCGGGGGCCCGCTGTTTATTCACCTTACAAAAATTTAAAACAAGCTTTAGAGCGAAAAGACATTGTATTAAAAAAAATGGAATCTTTGAGGCTTATTACTCCTCAAGAGTCTAAATCTGCTTTAGCTCAAAAGTTAACTTTTGCACCTATTCTGCTAGGTTTAAACCAAGCCCATTACTTTGTGGATTATGTCATTGCGCAAATTCTAGATCAGCTTCATTCTAAAATAACTCATGAGGATCTTACGAGTCAGGGTTTACAAATTTATACTACTTTAGATATCATTTTGCAGAAAAAAGCAGAGAGTGTAGTAAAACAAATCGTACAGGAGATGGAAGCGAGGTATAAAATCCAGCCACCACAGCGTTTAGAAGGAGTCTTGGTTATTGCAGACCATGAGAAAGGACTGGTCCGAGCGTTAGTGGGTGGTCGCTCTTTTGCAGAAACAACTTTTAATCGGGTGCTCAACATGAAAAGGCAAGTTGGGAGTACGTTTAAGCCAGTGGTGTACTTAGCTGCTTTTTTAAAGGGAAAAGATAGTCAGGGCAACCCTTATAATGCAGACTACCTCATCGAGGATGAACCTTGGACGTATGAATGGGAAAACCAAAAATGGAGTCCAAAAAACTATGAAAAAGCTTATCGCGGTCAAATTTACTTAAGAGATGCTTTTGCAAACTCTATCAATATTCCTGTAGCTAAAATTGGGATGGATGTTGGATTGGATTTTATTGTAGATGTTGCTCATAAGCTTGGAGTGTCCACTGCGTTACCAAAAGTGCCTTCTTTAACTTTAGGAGCTGTAGATCTTTCACCCATGGAGCTACTGCAAATATACTCTACGTTTGCTAATCTTGGAAAAAGAGTAGAACTTACAACCATCCATAAAATTGAAAATACAGAAGGAGGTCTAGTCGCTCAATTTATTCCAAGAGAGGAGCAAGTGTACGACTTAGAAGTTATGAAACAAATAAAAGATCTTTTAGAGGCAGTGGTTACAGAAGGAACTGCAAAAAGCATGCGCCAGTTAGGCTATTCGAAAAATGCTTATGGTAAAACAGGAACCACAAGCTACTCTAGAGATTCCTGGTTTGCAGGTTATTCTGAAGGGCTCGCAGCTGTGAGTTGGATTGGTTATGATGAACTTAAAATGGACAAATTAGATAGGAATGTTCCAGCTGTACAATCGACTTTATCGCGTGGGCATCAAGCCATTCCTCCAGCGCCTGCCTCATTAACGGGTGCTGGTACGGCACTTCCATTGTGGACACGTTTTTTTATTTCAAGTAAACCTTAGTTATGGTCGATTCTTTTCAAATCGGTAGCATGAGAAATTTTGTTTATTTAATTACACAGGATGGGGAATCGCTTGTTGTTGATCCTCAGCTAGATCTTAAACCTTGGGAAAATAAACTAAATGAAATTGGAGCAAAACTTAAGGGAGTACTATTAACTCATACCCACTTTGATCATATTGGAGGTGTTCCTTCCATCCTTGAAAAATATCAAGTGCCTATTTATGTCCATGCTCTGGATGCCAGAAGGCTTAAACATATTGATAAAAAACATTTGAGTTTTATAGAAGACAGTCAAAAAATTTCCATTGGAAATACCAATGTTGAGGTTTTACATACACCAGGGCATAGTGCTGGGGAGTGTTGTTTTTTGATTTGTTTACAGAATGCATTATTTTTGTTTACAGGTGATACGATTTTTGTTGGAGATGTAGGACGCACAGATCTTGAGACTGGAAGCACTCAAGATCTTTTCTATACACTAGAACGCATTAAATCTTTGCCTTTAGAAACAGTTTTTTATCCTGGACATGATTATGGCAAAACTCCAACAACAACGCTAGTACATGAACTGAAACACTCGCTTGCTTTTCAGTGCAAATCTGTTGAAGAGCTCGATGCGCTACCATAATAATTTATCTTTCTTTTTACGGCAAGTTTTAGGTATAATAAGTTGTGAAGCAGAGGCGAAGATATCCCGTCCAGCTAGTGGTGAATGATCGACAGATAACAGAAGTAGTTATTGATCCTCATTATGAAGCCAAGCATACTGAATCGGTCAATGATGAGATTGTTTTGGCATTGGTGCAGAAACTCGATGGAGGGATTTTTGATCCTGATGATGTTGATGATGAATACCAATACTATAAAACTGAGCCCATTGAATATGCGAGTAAAAACTATCGTCTGATATGGCTCTTGAAAAATGACACCATGTATATTGAGGTCATCAACGCCTTTCGGAGGTCTATGAAATGAAAAAACGTACCCATAATGAGTTTCCAGATCCCAAGCGGCTAGAAGAAGTAACTAGGCGCTTATCTGATCCTAACGTTTTGGGGAGTTCTTTGCTGCCGGAAAGGGCTTCCCAAGTTGATCGATCTAAATACAAGGCTTGCGAAATGATTATTAGATATCGACATAAATCTGGACTCAAGCAGAAAGTTCTTGCATCACGTCTTGGAATCGACGAGGCCAGAATGAGTGAGATATTGCACTACAAAATTGACAGTTTCACGCTCGACCGTCTCGTTGGCTATACCCAACTACTGTATCCAAATTTAAAGCTTAATCTGATTGCAGCCTAAAATGGTTACATTATTTGCTTTTATCTTAAGTATGAGTTTTACTTTGAACATAGGATTTGCGTCCAGCAAATCCACTGAGAATAAACACGCAAAAATGGAAAAACAAAACGTAGCCTGGAAAAATTTTAAAAAACCATTGGTAGAAGAACTTAAAAAACGTCTTAAACCGCTGCAATTAGAAGTCACGCAACAAGAAGGCACAGAGCCTCCATTTAAAAATGAATATTGGGATAATAAAAAAGCAGGTATTTATGTGGATGTCGTTTCTGGTGAACCGCTTTTTAGTTCATTAGATAAATATGATTCTGGTACAGGATGGCCTAGTTTTACAAAACCGCTTCATGAAGAAAATTTAATGCGGCGTGAAGATAAAAGTTTATTTCGGACACGGATTGAGATCCGCTCTAAATATGGAAACTCCCACCTTGGACACGTGTTTGAAGATGGACCCCAACCCATTGGGTTGCGATATTGTATGAACTCAGCAGCCCTGCGATTTATTCCAGCAGAAAAATTAAAAGAGGAAGGCTACGGAGAGTACTCAAATCTTTTTGAATCAACTTCAAAGCAAGAAGTCGCTATTTTTGCAGGAGGTTGTTTTTGGGGTGTTGAAGAAATTCTTAGAAAGTTGCCTGGTATAACGGAAACTTCTGTTGGCTATACAGGTGGTTTTGTTAAAAATCCTACCTATGAAAAAATAAAAACAGGTGTTTCGGGACATGCAGAAGCTGTGAAAGTGGTTTTTGATCCTAAGAAATTAAGTTATGAAGATTTATTAAAATATTTTTTTAGGCTCCATGATCCTACGACATCCAATCGTCAAGGCAATGACCGAGGAACTCAATATCGATCAGCTGTTTTTTACCAAAACGAGGAACAAAAAAAATCAGCGCTGAAAATAAAAACAGAAGTTGAGAAATCTGGGAAATGGAAAAGCCCACTAGTAACTGAAATAGTGCCCGCACAAGAGTTTTACAAGGCTGAAGACTACCATCAAGACTACCTCCAAAAAAATCCTGAAGGGTACACCTGTCATTATTTAAGAGATTGATTTAATCACAGACATGCCAGTGCAATTCACTACAGAAGCTGCTAGTTGTGAAATATGTAAAACCTCTCAATATGAGTGTGCATTAACAACTGGACAAGATTATGAGTATGCTACAACGGAGATGTTTTTTTCTTTTGTAAGTTGTACGAGATGTCACCTGGTATATATTAAAAATCGACCAACACCTGAAACGCTATCTATTATTTATCCACAAAATTATTATGCGTTTAGTGAAACAAAAACACAAAATCCTCTAGTAAAATTGATACGGGATTTTTTAGAGAAAAAAAAATCAAAGCAGTACATAAAATATTTAAAACACGCACTCACTTCAATGTGTGATATTGGATGTGGAGATGGAAGGCTTCTTGACCTCATACAGAATTCCATTAAACCACAAAAAGTTTATGGTGTTGAAATTGGTGATAAAGCAGCAAAAATAGCTTTGGATAAAGGGTATGAAGTAAAATGTGGAAATATAGAGTTTTTAGATCTTTCCATGTGGAGCAATAAAATGGATCTTGTTTTAATGCACCAAGTGCTCGAACATGTGCGCTCTCCAAGAGAAGTGATCAGGAAGGTATACACTCTTTTAAATCCAGGAGGCCTTTTTTCAATTGAAACCCCTGATACAAAAAGCTGGGATTTTAAAATTTTTAAAAAAAAATATTGGGGTGGCTACCACATTCCGCGACATTTTTTTCTTTTTAATAAGTATAATATTCGGGTTTTATTAGAACAAGAAGGATTTGAAGTGGTGTCCTGTAAATCTATCTTAAGTCCTGTTTTTTGGATACATTCTGTGCACAACTTGCTTATTGATCATCCAAAGCTAAAAAAACTCTCACATTTTTTTCATTATCAAAATCCTTTGCTTTTAATGTTTTCAACTTTTATTGAGTTGGTTCAGGTTGTGTTTTTTTTACAAAGTTCAAATCAGCAGGTTTTAGCGAAAAAAAAATAAAATGAGCGCACCATTAAACGAAAAATACTACGTAAGAAATCCTTTTTATGCTTATGCTCATACTATGTTTCCTGTACTATGTTTTTTCCTGATTCTTTATCTTGCGCGCCAAGCAAGTAATATTAGTGAGTCCCTATTAATTTTTTTCTTAGCTGGGTTTATTCAATATCGACTTTATTTTCCACTACACGACTGTTCACATTTGAGTTTGTTTCAAACAAAACAAGAAAACTATTTTTGGGGATATGTTTTAGGTGCGATCTTGTTTACTCCTTTTATAAATTTTCGAGAGGAACATTTAAAACACCATCAGTTTTATGGGTCACCTCAAGATCCTGCATTTTATGAGTATGGGATAAAAACTAACTCCAATTTTAAGCTTTTTTATTTCCTCCTTCAGCCACTTTGGTTTGGAACAGTTTTAAAAAAGATTAGAGATTTTTATTCCAATCCAAAACAAAACAATTCCAAATCTAACGTGCTTTTGAGCAGTGCTAGTATTTTTGTACTTATTTTAATCCAAGGTAGTTTCTTTCTTATTACTACGCATAGTGGAGAAAGTATTTGGAGGTATTTTGTTTTTATGTTCATGCCGCTTGCAACTTTATTTTTATTTTTGCACAGGTTCCGGATGTATTTAGAACATGCACCTATCTCAAGCTGTACTAAAGAAAAGGTTAGAACGATTATCAGTCCATTTTATGAAAAAATATTTCTTGCAGGTCTTCATTTTAATTATCATGAGGAACACCACCGCTTTCCTCATGTGTCTTCTTGCCACTTAAGGCATTTACATGAAGAGCTTTTTAGTAAAAAAGATATCTGGAATAAACCCGTGTATGGTTACTTAAATGTTTTTAAACAAATCGTTTTTAATTTGAATCCTCCAAAATAACAGCTTTGTATCCTGGAGCGTGCTTTGTGACCAATTGATCGGCATAGAGGCATTCTTGAGTAATTAGTGCTCCTGTTTTTAAGTCCCAAACCAATTTTTCTTTTTGTTCTTTTTGGATTTGAGCAGATGAACGTCCAAGATCATTTTTGTAAGCTCGCCACATGGAAACAAGGGATAAACTAGCAGAAAAACAAAGTGCAGTCAGTAAAATCATAGGGTGTACTTTTTTTTGTATTGACATAGTTCCAAGCAAACCTAACGCTAAAACTGGATATAAAAAACGAGCTTGATGAGTCATATTCCACCAGAGAACCCACTGTAAAAGTGCAATAAGAATAATTATAGGAATTTCTTTACTGCGAATCCAATATGGAAAAGAAGCAATAAGAAACACGGAAAATAATAGCCAACTTAATCCTAGAGGGTAGTCATACTCATTGTTTACTCCAATGGTTGGGATAGAAATCTTCCAGAAATGATTTAAAAAGGATTTAAAATCCTTACCTGTGCCATAGTGGTTTTTAACATCTAACTCTTGTCTAGCGCTTTCTCGGATGATTTCTCCAGCCTTACCTTGACAGCCTTGTGCTGTTGAAAAAACACAAGTCACAAATGGAAAAATAGGAGTCCCTGCTCTTTGCATGCTGAAGTAAATCGAACGGGACATGAGCAGTAAACAGATGAATGCTGCTCCAATGAATAAATATGAAGCATTTTTAAAATTTTCTCTAAGCGCTGCTTTATTGAATAAAAAAAAATAAATAAAACCAGCCAAAAGACTTACAACAATTAAAAAAGGGTAGAATGCCTTAGCTGCTGCAAGGATACCAAGATTTAAAGAAGCCCAAAAATATTTTTTGAAAACAGTTGCATGAAAAAAACTTAGTAAAAAATAAAGATTTACAAGGTCTAGCATGGCTGTGCCAAGCTGGATAACAACTCCATGTGTTGTAAACAAAGCTAGCGCTGGGATAAAATAAAAGTAGCTGCTAGAGTGTGCTTTTCTGCTTAAAGAGGTCATGAGTAAAAATCCAAACACAGCACATAAGTACTGTGGGTATTTGTTAAATGTTTCATTTAAATACCACAAAGGTGCAAAACCCCATTGTAAAGCTAATGGATGGAGATCTGTAGCAGACCAAGGAATATGGCGTAAAGATCCTGCTAAAAGGTGCTGTCTTGGCATTGCCATGTGGTAATTGAGCGCATCAAATTCTTGCATGAGATGTGGAGGGAAATGAGCTTGCCATGCAGCGATAAAAAAAATACTGCTTACTAAGACAAGCAAGATTTTAAAAAGTGTAGGAGAAAATTGAATATCCTTTATTACTTCATTAAATTTAATTTTTAATGGAGTACAATTTTTCCAAATACAAAAACCAGCTAAAAAAATACTTATAAAAAAGCTAAAACCACTGGTTTGTTTGGTAGGTCCAATCCAATAGACTTGTATTAGAAATTCTAAAATCCCGAAAAACCAAACTACAGTAGGCCAATAATAAAGAACATTCATCGCAGTAAAAAATAAGCAATGCGATATGTTGCCCAAGCTATCGTTACAAAAAGTACTACATAATCCAATAGTTGAAGCGAAATTAATTTCATAAAATTTGATAAATGATCCATTCTTATCTTGCTTCCTTATAGATACAAAAGCTAGTGTTTACTTACATGAGTCTTTCCTTAGAAACCTTGACGGTAAGCCAGTCACAAGTTGTTTTATCTATTGTAATTCCTTGTTTGAATGAACAAGACTCAATTGGGAGTTGTATTCAAAAAGCCAAAACAGCCATCACAGAACTCTCCTTACCGAGTGAAATTATTATTGTAGATAATGGAAGTACAGATTCATCAGCTAAAATTGCCTCAACGCTTGGCACCCGTGTAGTACAAGTCACAGAGCGTGGCTATGGGCATGCTCTCATGGGTGGAATTGCTGCAGCAAAAGGACAATACATTGTCATGGGCGATGCTGACGATAGTTACGATTTTAGTGAAATTAGACAGTTTGTGCACAAATTAAAAGAAGGTTACGATTTAGTGCAGGGTTGCAGGTTTCCTCGTGGTGGCGGTATCATCAAACCTCACGCCATGCCTTTCTTGCACCGTTATGTTGGCAATCCTCTTTTGTCTTTTATTGCTCGAGTTTGGTTTAAGACACAGTTGCAAGATATCTACTGTGGGATGCGTGCTTTTACAAAACCATTTTATTTAAGTTTAAACCAGTCTTGTGCAGGAATGGAATTTGCTGCAGAAATGATTGTTAAAGCATCCATGAAAAACGCAAAAATTTCTGAAGTTCCTATTACACTTTATAAAGATGCAAGGAAGTCACACCGCTCTCACTTAAAGACTTTTCGAGATGGCTGGAAGACCCTGCGATTTTTTTTACTTTTTTGTCCTCGCTGGTTATTTTTATTGCCAGGGTTGATGTTTTTATTTTTAGGAGCTTTTGGTTACGGGATTGCTATGCCTGGATTAACTTTTTTTAATAAAATGACTTTTGATGCACATACTTTAGTTTTTGCAAGCTTATCTATTTTAACCGGATACCAGATGCTGTTGTTTTGTGTTTATACAAAAACTTATGCATCAGAAGCTGGTTTTTTAACTCCTGATCCCTTATTTAATAAATGGAGTTCTAAAATGTCTTTGGAAAAAGGAATTGCCACTGCTGGGCTTGCGTTTTTAGCAGGTATTAGTTTATTGATCCATGCCATTTACCAATGGGTTGCTGTGGATTTTGGTCACTTGGATTATGGTCACACCATGCGATGGGTGATACCTGGAGCTACTTTAGTAGCTTTTGCAATTCAAACTATTTTTTCTAGTTTTTTCCTAAGTATTCTTCGAATTCATAAAAAATGACACAAGAAATGAAATTAAATTCAAAGCTTTCTCATGCTCCAGTTTTTGATGATTATGCAGCTAATTATGAAGTAAATCTCAATAAGGGTTTATTTTTTTCTGGAGAAAAAAGAGACTACTTTGCTCAAGGTCGAGTGGAGTGGCTGAAAAAAACGCTCGAGAAAATAAACTTTATTCCACATCGTGTTATGGATTTTGGTTGTGGTATTGGGACTAACACAGGATTTTTAAGCAAGTCATTTCCAGACAAACCCATTATTGGTGTAGATGTTTCAAAAGAATCTTTAGAATGTGCAAAAAAAACTTTTCAAGGTCCACAAAATAAAAGCATTCATTTTGTGGAGTTGGCAGATTTTTATCCACAGAGCAATGAAAAATTTGATCTATTGTTTACAAATGGGGTTTTTCATCACATTGCTTCTGGAGAACAAAGTAGGGTATTACAGTATCTATTTAGTGCTTTGCAGGAAGGAGGTTTGATAGCGCTGTGGGAAAACAATCCTTGGAATTTAGGAACAAGGCTTGTGATGAAGAAAATTCCTTTTGATAAGGATGCGAATCCCATGAGCGTTCTAGAGATAAAATCAATGCTTAAAAAAGCTGGTTTTGAAGTTTTAAAGTCAGATTTTTTATTTATTTTTCCTAAAATTTTAAAATTTTTACGGAAACTTGAACCGTGGGTTTGTCAACTTCCACTAGGAGCCCAATTCCAAGTTTTAGCACGCAAACCTAAAAATGGATAAATCTTAAATCTTGCTAATTTCCAGTCTCTGCTTAAAATCGCAGCTCTTTTTTTAATGGTATCCATAGAATGGTGATTCGGTATTTTTTCTGTAGCAGCACCTGGTCGCTCACTGTAATCAAAAATCTGAACCCAGTGAAAAAGATTCAGCCTTAAAAGGTTTCTAGTTAATTGAAAATCTTCTTCTGTTTCTCCTGGAAAACCAGCGATGATTTGAGTGGATAGAGCAAGATTGGGTAACTTTTTTCTAAATTCCTGAATATAAGGCAGGACTTGTTCTACTTGGTAGACTCTGCGCATTTGGCCTAGCATAGCATTGCTACCGCTTTGAATGGGGGCTTGTAAGTATCGAACTTTTCCTTTTGCTAATATCTCTAAAAGTTCTTTTCCATATGGTCGTAACCAACGTGGATCAAAAAAGTGAATGTGAATAGAAAAATCCCCATCAATTTCATGAATTCTCCGTAACAAATCCACAAAAGTAGTTCCAATGTCTTTTCCATAGGCCCCAGTGTCTTCACTCGTTAGAATAATTTTTTTTACACCTTGATTAACCACTTCTTTTATTTTTTCAATAATGGCTACCATGGGAATACTTTGGGTTTTTCCTTTAGCTTGTGGAATAACACAAAACGAGCAATTTCCTAAACAGCCTTGACTGATTGTGATGGCATAAGCTTTTGAGTTTGCACCTTGGGTGCAATCTAAGAATTTTCCAATGAGGGGCACGTTAGTTAAAGGGATCGTGTTATTGATTTGGTGTGCTGTAGTTAAGCTTTTTAGTGCGAATCGAAAGAAAGGAGAGCTTCCTGTGTAACTGTCTCCTCCCATAAATCCACCTCTTACTTCTAATGGATTTAAAAATTTTGCTTCTTCTGGATCCACACCTAAAATAAGCGCTAGTTGTTTTTCATTTTTTGGAGAAAAATACTGCCCATTAAAATTTTCTTCTATTCTTTTAGGATTAATACCTGCTAAACAGCCACTGACAATGATTTGAACATCTGGTTTTGCTGATGCCTGACTTTTTCGAATCAAATCAATGGACTGGTCTTCCTTATCTAAGTTTGCGCCACACGTATCGATGAGAATGACATCTGCTTGTGAAGGATCTGGAGTGAGATCATAGCCTTGCTTTAAAATAAATTCTTCATACTTCGTTAAATACACCCTAGCGCTGCTGCAGCTGACTTGGCTTGGGATATGTAGTTTTTTTTGCATGTATTTAGTTTACAGGGCTCAATTAAATAGTTCAATATCAAATTTTATCTGCTTTTCATCACAGTTTAAAAATTATATGACCTCAATAAACTTAAAACCTGATAGGAGATTTAAGATGTATTATTTTATTGGTATACTTGTTTTTTTGTTTTCATTTTCTACTTACTCTAAAGTTCCTGAAAAAGTAGATGTTGTTATTGTAGGTGCAGGGCTTAGTGGCTTGGCCACAGCTTATGAGCTAAAAAAACAAGGAATTTCTTATCACATCCTAGAGCTCACCCCTCGAATAGGAGGACGAGTACGAACTGTAAAATACCAGTTTGGTGGTGAAGAGCTCGTTGCAGATGCAGGCATGGAAGAATATTGGGACAGCAACCCAGCTGTTGAGGTTTTAAAAGAGCTAAAATTGCCTTTACTATCAGATGTTGCTCAATCGAGCATTGTCTTAAATAAAAAGATAGAACCCCTTGGAACAGAAGATAAGGCTGAGTTTTTAAGCAAGATTCTTACTCCTGCTGGATTTAAAGCACTGAAAGATTTTGAAAAAAAAGTTGCTCCTGTTGTATCTGAAGTCAAGGCAAGAAAAGTAAGTTCAAAAAATCTTAGTCTTAAAAATCTTTCCTTCGCTCAGTTTGTAAAAAGTCATAAACTTCCACTGAAAGTTTCTGAATGGATTCGAGTGACGATTGAATGTGAAACGGGTACAGAATGGGAGAAAGTTTCAGCTCTTGATGGCCTTGAGGAATATTCCATCTTTATTGGTGAAGGCGAAAAACTCCACCGAGCCATTAATGGAAATGAAAATTTTACAGAAAATTTTGCAAAAGTTATTGGAGTGGAGAACATTACAACCAACAGACGAGTAAACCGCATTGTTGCTGTGCCGGAGCTTTCTCAGGACGGGAAAGCGACAAAATACAATAATAAAGTTAAAGTCTTTTATCTCGATACTGAAAAAAACAAAAACTCATCTATAGAGGCATTTCATGTTGTCAGCACAGCGCCTTTATTCAGACTTTTTGAGATCCAATTTGAACCCGCTCTTTCTCCTAAAAAACGTCAAGCTATTCAAACGCAAAGCTGGGGATCTTATTTTAAAGCCCATGTATTTTTACCCTCTAAAGTTTCTAGTTATTGGACTAAAAATGACCTCTCCATCCTTCCTATTTTATCAGACTCTGAGCTAGGTGTGATTTATGACGGTAATCCAAGTCAAAAAACAAAGACAAAAATTCTTTCTTTGCTCATTTCTGGTAAACACGCAGAAACTTTTAATATGATGCCACTGGATTTGGTGCGGCCTCAAATTCAATCTAGTCTTGAAAAAATATTCCCTGGGATTAAAAAAGAAATTTTAGGAATGGAGTTTTATCGCTACCATCCTCGTGCCATTGCATCTTGGCCAGTTGGGAGATCTCGATTTGATGAGTTGTCAGAGGAAGTGAGAAGACCTGAGAACCATGTGTATCTAGCGGGAGATTTTACAGAAAGCTCGCATTCAGATGGAGCCTTTATCTCTGCAAAACGAGTCGTTAATCAAATTATACAATCTAGTAAAGTTGCTGTAGGAGCTGCAAGGTGAGTGCTTCAACCCTCATTTGGCTCACTCCATCGCTATTTGCTTTATTTTTATATGGGATTGGGCAAGGGCTTGTTAAAAAATACATTGCAGATGTTTCTCCTGCGCGTTTTTGTCTCTACTTTGTTGTTGCTAAAGCAGTTATTAATTTAGGTTTTTTTGCTACACAACCCCATCCACCTCCTTTTTCTGCTGAGGGGATGCAAGCATTTTATGTAGGTTTTGGTGCTTATATTTTAGATGGGCTTGGTTGGATTTTATATTTTGAATCCATTGTTGCTGGCCCTATTACGATTGTAGGAACTTTGTCGGCCGCTTATCCTGCTACCACGGTACTTTTTGCTAGGATTTTTTTAGGAGAAGTTTTGACTCCTGTTCAATACACAGGGATTACACTGGTTATATTAGGATGCATTGGACTTGCTTATGATCCTTCTGAATCTACTTCTAAAACAAAAGGCAAGCGCTGGATCCTTTATGCCAGTGCAGCTTTAATCATTTGGGGAATTTCTCAAAATTTAACAAAGTATTCTTATTCCCTTCCTAACTCAAGTGAAGTGAATCTTGCTCTTTTTAATACAATGGGTGGTTTTGTAACCTTAGGGGTGTATGGGTTTCTTTTTGGGAGAAAAAAAAGCACACAAGCTGAAGGATTGGCTTCCAGTCAGTCCGGCACAGTACATGGCAGTAGCAGTAGTGACTGGTTAAAATCTTTCTTACCCATGGGGATGATGGCAGCAGGAGATTTAGGCGTCATCATTGCTACAAAACATGGACCTGTTTCTCTCGTCACGCCCATTACCGCTGCTTATCCAATGGTCACACTTGCGTTTGCATGGGTCGTTTT